>JADHEF010000007.1_pt1 | contig 271441 bp, 211 predicted proteins | sample 8952391 | NCBI WGS metagenome assembly JADHEF01 (sample SAMN16124439, study PRJNA663245) | bioreactor sludge metagenome | isolation source: sludge (nitrite) | place: India:Bengaluru | collected 2019-02-28 | reverse complement strand
CAATGTGCGTAGAACACCTCAAAAATTACTTGATCCGGAAACACACTATCTTCGAGGACAAGGTTACCCCCGCTGAAAACATCACGGTGTCCGTGTGGGCGCCTTTTAAGAACGTCACCTCCGTGGAAATCTCCTCCGCCGACACGCAAACCCTTTCCGGAAAGAGCGACTTCACCGCAACGCCGCAGGACACCGGAAGCCTCGTCACCTTCACTATTCCCCGGCTCGAAATCGGGTTGATTGCCCTGGTAAAGGGAAACTAACCCGCACCGGAAATCCTTTGTAAACCACGGAACACACTGAATACACGGAAATTCTTGTGGGGGCGGCCCCTACAAAAGTATTTTTTTTCTTCCGTGTGTTCCGTGTGTTCCGTGGTTCCTTCTTTTCCCGTGCCTCCGTGGCTCCGTGTGAGAATTTCCCCTTCTTCTTCGCGCCTTCGCGCCTTCGCGTGAAATCTTCCGGGATGCCCACGCGAAAACGCGAAGGAAAGAAACACGGGCGGACACGGGGGTCCGCCCCTACAAAAGAATGGTTTCCCTTCCGCGTGTGCCGGTGTACCACGTGTTCCGTGTGTTCCGTGGTCCCCTCTGTGTTTCCCCGTGGCTCAACAGGCTTTATTTCCTGCCCAGGGCCGCCTTTGGTCCCCAGAAACTGGTGGGGCCGTCGTTTTGCTGGGGCGGGCCGGGGGTGCTGCGCCCTTCGGTGACGTATTTGTCCATGAGCGCCGTGAGACGGGCCACCACGTCGGGGTGCTTGTCCTGAAGATTCGTTTTTTCCGCCGCATCGGCCGCCAGGTCGTACAACTGCACCCCGGGCAGGCCCGCCTGCTTGGCCGCCTCGGGTTTCGGGTCGCTCCAGCCGCCTGACCCGGCGCAGAACTCCAGTTTCCATTGGCCCTGGCGGATGGAAAAGGAACCGTCCACGGAATGGTGCACCACCGCCTCGCGGACCGGTCCCGCGGCGGTTCCCGCCAGCACGGGCAGCAGGCTGACGCTGTCCTCGCCCGCGTTTTCCGGAAGGGCGGTGTTGTTGATCGCGGCGGCGGTGGCCATCAGATCGGTGAGGCAGACCGTCTGGTCCGAGACGCCGCCGGGCCTTATCCTTTCCGGCCACCGCGCCACCAGCGGGATTCTGTGGCCGCCCTCGAAGATGTCGGCCTTGCCGCCCCGGAAGCCGCGGCTTGGATCGTGGCCCTGTTTCCGGAGCGCGTCGAAATCCGCCATGGGCGCGAAGCCGTTGTCGCTTGTGAAGACGAGCAGCGTGTTGTCCGCCATGCCGTTCCGCTCCAGCGCGGCCATGATTTCGCCCACCACATGGTCGGTCTGGCAGACAAAATCCCCATAGGCCCCGACGCCGCTTTTCCCCTGGAACTCCGGCGGGGGCATGATGGGCGTGTGGGGCGAGGTGAGCGGGAAATAGAGGAAGAGGGGGGAGGCCCCGGCCTCCGCCGCGTGCCGGTCTATCACCCCGACGGCCTTCCTCGAAAGCTCGGCGAGCACCTCCCCGTGGCGGAATGAGGGGGCCGCGGGCCCGGCCCGGTAGTAGGCCGGCTTTTCGCTTGCCCCGGCTGTTCCAGTCGCCGCCTCCACCACCCGGTCGTTTTCCACATACACATAGGGCGGCATGTCCAGCGAGGCGGGGATGCCGAAGAAATAGTCGAAGCCCCGCGCCACGGGCCCGCCGCCGACGGGCTTCCCGTAGTCCACATTTTCCAGGGTCATCCTCACCCGTTTGCCGTCCGTGGCGGCCCAGTCGAGGCCGAGATGCCATTTGCCGATGCAGGCGGTCCGGTAGCCGCAGCCCCGCAGCAGGGAGGCCACGGTCATGCGCTTTTCGTCCAACAGCGCCGGGGACCAGCCCTCCAGCACGCCGTTTTTCAGGCGGCTCCGCCAGCAGTACCGGCCCGTGAGGATTCCGTAGCGGGTGGGGGTGCACACCGCCGACCCGGAGTGGGCGTCGGTGAAGCGCATGCCCTCGCGCGCCAGCCGGTCAATGTTGGGGGTGGGTATTTTGCATTCGGGGTTGAGGCAGCCCACGTCGCCGTAGCCAAGATCATCGGCCAGGATGAAGACGATGTTGGGCTTTGCCCCGGCCCCTTCGGCGGCGCGCGCGCCCCGCGCCGCAAAGGCGGCGGCCGCGACGCCCGCCCCCGCCGCCTTCATGAAACTCCTGCGATCCATCCAACGGCCCATGGCCCGCTCCTTTCAACCAGTCCCTACCGTTCCCACCGGAACTTGTACACGCCGGACGCCGCCTCGAAGACCACGCGGCCGTTCTCGCTCCTGACCCCGCTGATCCCGGCGCACTTGTCCAGGGACAGGTCGTTTTCCGTGACCCCTTCGGCCTTTTCCGCCGGGATGCGCACCGTTGCCGTGGTGTTGGGCGGAATGGTGACGGACCAGCCCACCGCCGACGCGCCCGCGCTCCACTCGCTGGTGATGCGCCCCCGGATGGAGTCGTAGTGCGCCTTCACGCCGTCCAGCCCCTCCGGCAGTTGCGGGCTCAGGATGAAATGGCTGAATCCGGGCGCGGCGGGGTCGGCCTGGATGCCCGCCAGCCCCCGGTAGAACCAGCCCTCCACATGGCCGAGCATGCAGTGGTTGTTGGACGAGTCCGGGCTGGCGTCCCACGCCTCGGTGAGGGCGGTGGCGCCCTTTTCAAGCTGCATGGCGTAGCCGGGGCCGTCGGTCTGGCAGACCATCTTGTAGAGCAGGTCGCCCTGCTCCGCCGCGGTGAGGGCCCGCACCAGGTAGGAGAAGCCCACGTCCCCGGCGGTGACATGGTATCCCGCCGCCCTGATGACCTCCGTCAGGTTTTGGGTGATCAGCCCGCGCGCGCCCTCCTCCGCAAGGCCCAGCACCAGCGGCATGGCGTTGGCCGTCTGGCTGTTGCGGTCGTAGGAGCCGTTGTCCGGGTGGTAATAGGCCGCATTGAAGGCCCCGCGCACGGCGTGCGCACGGGCCGCGAAGTCCCGCGCGTCCCCGTCCCTGCCCAGCAGCGCCGCCGCCTGCTCCAGAATGCGCAGGTTCCCGTAATACACCGCCGTGGCGGTGACGCCCTTGGAGGTGAGCTTCGACTCGCCGGGGCCGCCGGGCGCCACGTCGTACCAGTCGCCCAGCCCGTGGGAGATGATGTGGTCCTTCGCCGTGCCCGCGAGGTAGTCCGCGTAGCGGCGCATGGTGCCGTAATGCTCCTCCAGGATGCGCCGGTCGCCGTACATGATCCGGCAGTTCCAGGGGTTCACCACGCCCGCGCTGCCCCATTCGGGCGAGTCCACGAAGCCGCCCTTGAACACGGTGTACTCCGGCGCGATGTCGGGGATGAGCCCGTTGTCCCGCTGGGCGTCCGCCATGTCCCGCTGCACCTTGGCGTAGAAGCGGGGGAGGTCGAAGTTGTACATCAGCCCGTCGGAGAGCAGGTGGGACACCTCCAGCCAGCCCAGTTTCTCCCGGTGGGGGCAGTCGGTGAGCACGCTTTGCAGGTTGCTCCGGATGGCCGTCAGGATGAGTTCGTGCACCCGGTTCACCAGCGGGTTGGAACATTCAAAGCCGCCCGCCACCGCCGCCGAGGAATGGGTGAACTCGCCGGACAATTCGACAATCTCCGGCTTGTCCGCGCCGCCGCCCCCGGCGGGCGCGGCCCCCTCCGCCTGCACATAGCGGAACCCGTAATAGGAGAAGCGCGGCGCCCACACCTCGCCGCCGCCGCCCTTCAGCGTGTAGCTGTAGGACACGGGACTGCCCGACTGCCGCTGGGTGACCCGGCCCTTTTCATCAAGCAGCTCGCCGGGAACCAGTTTCACCGTGGCGCCCGCCGGACCCCTGACGGTGATTTTGGGCCGTCCGGAAAAGTTCTTGCCGAGGTCGTACACCAGCGCGCCGTCGGGAAAGGCAGCAGGGGCCTTGGCCGAAAGGGTCTGCATCACCCGGATTGGCGGCGCGCCCGCGCCGGAGAGCACACCCCCCGGCCCCTCCGCCACGGCGGCGGCACCCCAGCCGGAGGCGTCAAAGCCGGGGCCGTTCCAGCCGGGCTGTTCCAGCCGCGCGTCATAATCCTCGCCGCCGTAAATGCAGGAGAACACCACCGGCCCCCGCGCCGTCCGCCACGACCCGTCCGTGCCCACCTCCTCCGAGCTGCCGTCCGCATACTCGATGTGGAGTTGCGCGATGAGTTTCGGCGGGCCGAAGGTGCCCTTGAACTTCACATACCGGCCCCCGGCGACATTATACATGCCGTTGCCCAGCATCACGCCGACGGCGTTTTCCTTCTCGCGCAGCAGGGCGGTCACGTCGTGGGAGGCGTAAAGGCAGGTCTTCCGGTAGTTTGTCCAGCCCGGCTCATACACGCCGCCGCCTGCCTTTTCGCCGTTCACCCACGCCTCGTGGAAACCCAGCCCGCACAGATGCAGGACCGCCCTGCGCACGGGTTTTTCAAGGGTGAAACTCTTGCGGAAAAGGGGGAGGGGGCCGGACTGGCCGGCGTCGGCGGCCACCCCTTCGGGCGCGGCCACCCAGGAGGCCCGCCACGGTTCCCCCCGCAAAATCCCCATGGTCCAGCAGGCGGGCGCGCTCCAGCCGCCCTCCCGGCCGTCCCCGTCGCGCACCTTCACCTTCCAATGGCACTGCTGGTGCGATTTCAAGGGCGCGCCGCCGTATTCAATCTGGTTCTGCTCCGGCGACTCCACCCAGCCGGAATCCCACAAAGCGCCCCCGTCCCGGGCCAGTTCCTCCGCGGTGGCGGCAACCAGCACCCGCCAGGCCGTCTGGCGCGCGCCCCTTGCGGACGATTCCAGCACCCAGCCCAGGCGCGGTTTGGCCGTGTCAATCCCAAGGGGGTCTGTTTCGTACTCACAGCGCAGTTGAACCGCCTTGATCTCCGAAACGGCGAAGGCCTCCGCGCCCGCCAAAGCCGTGATTCCCGCCAGCGCAACCAGAAAAAAACGCGACATGATTGTGTCTCCCGCAAGGTGCCAACAAACCGATTTCAATCCAGTCTAACCCATTCACCCATGCGTTTGCCCCCATCCGCCGGTTGCCCCATGAGGCGAATGGGATTGGGATGGCGGCACACAATCAATGCGTCGGCGCGGACGCCGGGGGCGGAACACCGGGCTGTTTTTCCGGCAGCCCTTCCGGACACCCGGAATCCTGCACCGGATTTTGGGGTATTTCGCCTGCGGCAAGGTCTATGCGGTCCAGCCCGACATGCACCCCCGGAACGTAGTGGTAGACGGCCGATTTGCCAGAGGTGCGACGATCAAAGATCGGCGTGCCTTGGGGAACGCCAATCCCCTCAAAATTAAACGTAATATCAGGAACGTCCACCCCAAGATGCACATTCTCAAAATCTTTGGTCTGTTCCATCTCGTGTGCATACTGATGCAGGGACTTCAATATCCACAGGTCCGGATATTCTTTTGACCGTTCGTAGGTGGCATCGTATGTCTCGCGCAACTCATGTCCCGCCAAGCCATTTATATAAAACGTTCTGGTTCCAATTACTCGTTTGATCGCATAATTACAGGGTATGGCAAACCATATTTCTGTTATTTTCTTTTCAGTATCACCATTTGTTTCGGGAAACAAGCACAGGGCATGCACACAGTCAACACCGTCAATTGAGACGGTCTCAAGAGACACGTTTACCCCCTTCTCCCTCATTGTTCTCATGCCGTCAAAGGGCAGCCTGGCACTGTTTTTGTCGTTCTGATCAACTTCAAAACAATCCAAATCTGGGGCTATATTGCCTAAGGTGCCCAGGCTGCTGTTGAGGGTGCTGTTCAGGTCCCCCTTCACATAAGCCTTTCCATTTAGTAGATCGTGAGAAATCTTAATTTTGCCGTTTGTGGCTATTCGCTTGATGGTTTCCTGCTCCCATAGCGGCATTTCATCCAGTTTTCCTATCTGGATGTCATACCGCAGGTTCTCCCCTTTGGTGTGCCAATGAACCTCCATGGTATTCCCCGCTGTGGTGCATAACTCTGAGGGTTCTTTCCCAATGGCGCGGTATTGGTTTGCCACTGAAGCCGCCAGTTTCTCGCCGCCCAACCGCTTTACCTTCATCCGGGCCGTGCCCGTGGAATGCTTCAGCAGTTCCACGCGCCGAAGGTAATCCGCCTCTGATTTGTCAATCACCTCCTCAAAGGATATTGGCTGGCTGGACGCCGATGATTTATCCTCCGAAAAAGTCGGCGGCCCTTCCGGACACCCGGAATCCTTCACCGGATTTTGGGGTATTTCGCCTGCGGCAAGGTCTATGCGGTCCAGCCCGACATGCACCCCCGGAACGTAGTGGTAGACGGCCGATTTGCCAGAGGTGCGACGATCAAAAATCGGCGTGCCTTGGGGAACGCCAATCCCCTCAAAATTAAACGTAGCATCAGGAACGTCCACCCCAAGATGCACATTCTCAAAGTCAATGGATAAATCCTCAATCTCATCATCCTTTCGAATTTTTTTATAAGACTTCATAATCCACACATCTGGGTGTTCCAGTGACTGCTCGTAATTTACATTTTCAGTAACAACTAGTTCATTTAATAAAATATTATTTTCATAAGATCTGCGTGTGGCCTCGAGTTGAACCATAGCATATCCTTGATCTATGCTAAACCAACATGTCAAATCGGATATATAACATATTTTATCACCCGTAATACTAGGCGATGCGGTCACGCGTATGCATGGCAATCCCTTTAAATCTGCATACTCAAGATACAGACTCTCTTTTTTCGCGCGTATTCTTAAAGCCTCATATATTGTCATTTCAAAGTCTAAATATGGAAAAATGGGATCGAAATATCTCAAATAACTTGTCAAGTCATAGGTTGTAACTGGGGGCTGATTGACATAGGCTTTTCGGTCCAGTGGTGCATAATACACACCAACCTTGCCGTTGGTGGAAACACGCAGCACTGCTTCGGGTGTCCAGGGAGACGCTCCTTCCAAAGCACGAATATCCATGTCATATCGAAGTTGATCACCCTTGGTATACCAATGCACCGTCATGGAATTGCCAACTTTATCATATGGTGGCTTAGGCGGCTCAAAACCAAGCGTCCGGTACTGGTCAGCCAACCGGGTGGCCTCCTCCTCTCCCCCAGAGCGTGTCACCCTCACATGGGCGGTGCCTGTCGAATGCCGCAACAATTCCGCATGACGGTTGTATGCCTCCTCGGCCTTATTAAGAAATTCCCCCAGCGTGGGCACCGGAGGAGGCGGTTGTGCCTCCGAAAAACACAGCACCGGCCAGAGAAAAAAGGGCAACACCCAGCACAGCATATTTTTACGGGCAACGTTTGTCATGTCCAGAATATCCCCTGATGCAACCCATGTCCTGTCAATGACAATACTCAGGCCAGCCCGAACCATTCAAGCATGCGCCTGCCCCCGTCCTCCGAATCCGCCCCAAGGGTGCACATGATTCGGGCTCCGGGGAAATCCGCCAGCAGGCGGGGCACCTGCCCCGCATCGTCCCAGCACTGGAGCACGAGCAGTTTGTCCCGCTCCAGGATGCGCTCGTAGAGCGGATACCATTTGCGGGACTCGTTTTGCGGGTTCCCCGCGCCGGGCACCCATTGGATGCCGTCAAGACCGGGAATGCCCAGCAATTGATCGAGATGGGGGATCTGGTTGGGTCCGTCCAGATGGTAAATGGCGTAATCAAGGCGGCGGCACTGTTCGGCCAGATCGGGCACCACATATTCCCCGAAGAGTTCCGGGGAGATCATGGCGGAGAAGTCACACTGGAGCGGATACCACGTTCCGGGCGCCCACATGCCCATCCAGGCGGTGGCGCCGGACTGGCCGCGCTGGATGATTCCGTACAAATCGTAATAGGCCCTGAACCAGGCGTCGCTGACGCGGGCGCGCAGCGCGTCCACCCGTTCCGGTTCCAACAGCAGGTCGTAGACCAGGTTTTCCCCGCCGCGCAGGGACGCCAGGATGTCCAAGCCCCCCCCGAGATCGGTCATGCCGAGCAGAAAGCGGCCCGACCCGCGCTCCTGAAAATGGCCCATCGCGTCCCGTATGTGGCGCATCCAGCGCCCCTGCGGCTGGTAGGCGTGCTTTTCCACCGCGTCCCAGGGCTGCGGATGCTCGAACCAGACGGTTTCGCTTTCCTCCCGGTATTCAAGATAACCGTTGAAGCACGCCGCCAGCACGCCCGGACCCATGTTGAAAAACATGGAGGGCATGGCCGCGCCGCCAAACCAGGTGCCGTCCACCCACCGCTCAAAGGCCGCCAGCACCTCCGCAAAGTCCGCCTCCGGCCGGGCGAGCCACCACCAGTCAAAACCGCCCGCCGCCGAACCGCTTTTGGGCGCCGTGACCCAGCACACCGGCCCCCGGCGTTCACGGTTCCACCATTGTGAGAGCAGGGGGGAGGCGACTTCCCAGTTAACCACCTTGTCCAAAGCGCTTCCTCCTGCGTGGGATGGGACGGACGACTAAAGTTGGATGACCTCACCCGGCCCCGGCAGCACCGCCTCCAGCCCGTGGCGTTCGCGGATTTTCCGCGCCAGCGCGGTGCGGGCCTCGTCCTCGCCGTGGACAACAGCCACCCGGGGCCTTGCGGGCGCGAGGGCGGAAAACCACTCCAGCAGATCACGCTGGCCCGCATGGGCGCTGAAGCCGCCCAGGGTGTGCACCTTGGCGTTCACCGCGATTTTCTCGCCGTGGATGGTCACCTGGGAGGCCCCGCCCACCAACTGGCGGCCCAGCGTGCCGCCCGCCTGATAGCCGACAATGAGCACGTGCGTGCCCTGCCGCCACAGGTTGTGCTTGAGGTGGTGGAGGATGCGCCCCGCGTTGCACATGCCCGCGCCCGCCATGATCAGGCAGGGGCCCTCGCAGTTGTTAATCTCCTTGGACTCCTGCACCGAGGGGGTCGCCTTGAATGTCTTCAAATCCAGCGCCACCGAGCCCTGTCGCATGTAGGCGGTCATGTCGTCGTCAAACAGCTCCGGGTGGCGCATGGTGATTCTGGAGGCGTCAATGGCCATGGGGCTGTCCAGAAACACGGGGAAGGGCCGGACGCGCTTGTTCCGGAACATCCACCCCAGCAGCATGGTCAGCACCTGGGCGCGCCCCACCGCGAAGGTAGGCATGAGCATCTTGCCGCCATGGTCCACCGTGTCCTTCACGATGGCGATGAATTCCTCCACCGTCTCGTTGAAGGGCCGGTGGTCGCGGTCGCCGTAGGTGGACTCCAGAAAGACCAGATCCGACTGGCGGAAGGGCTCGAAATCGTCCAGAATCGGCGCGCCCTTCGGCCCGAGATCACCGGAAAAGACCACCTTCTTTTCGCGGCCGCCCTCCTCCGCGACGAGCTGGATGCTCGCCGAGCCCAGCAGGTGCCCCGCCTCGGCGAAGCAGGCCTTGATCCCCGGCGCCACGGGCACCGGTTGCTGGTAGGGCACATGGGTCAGGCGGCTGATAATCTCCTCCGCGTCGTCCGGCGTGTAGAGCGGCGTGAAGGGCGGCGCGCCCGCGCGCTGCCGTTTCCGGTTGTGGCGCTCCGCGTCCTGCATCTGAATCTTCGCGGCGTCCCGCAAAATCAGCGCCGTCAGATCCGCCGTGGCCGGCGTGGCAAAGACCCGGCCCTTGTAGCCCGATTTTGCAAGGAGGGGAAGCCGCCCCGTGTGGTCCAGATGGGCGTGGGTCACCAGCACGGCGTCCAGCCGGGCGGTGCGGGGCACCACGGGCGGGCGGTTTTTCGAATCCGCCTTCTTGCCCCCCTGAAACATGCCGCACTCCACCAGCACCCGGGAGGAGGCTGTCTCCACCAGGTACGCGGACCCCGTCACTTCGCCGCCGGCTGATCCCAGAACCGTAATCTTCATGCCAGTTCCCCTGTTGGTTAAATCCCTTTTCCAATCCGGACACCGGTTGATGATACCATCCCGCACCGGCTGAATTCGCCCCTTTTGGGCGGCCTTTCCAAAGTCTCCAAAAAGCCATAAATGAAACCAATTGCCAAATTGTGGCATCATATTCGTGTACTTGCACTTGGGAGACCAGAAATGCGCATTTTCAGTGCCGTCCTTTTGGCGGTTTTTATTGGGCTGTCTGCGGCGGCCCAGGATGCGGCCGCGCCCGCCGCCGCGCCGGAGACCACACCCGTCCCCACGGCGGTACCCGCACCAGAAGCGCCCCAGGCACCAGAACCCACGCCCGCCCCGGAACCCGCGCCACAGCCAGCACCCGCCGCAGAGCCCCCGGCGGCGGAGCCTTCGGCGGTGGAGCCTCCCGCAGCACCGGCTCCGGAAGTTACGCCCGCGCCCGAAACCGCCCCGGCACCGGAACCTGCGCCCGTTCCCGCGCCCGAAACCACCCCGGCACCGGAACCCGCGCCCGTTCCCACGCCCGAAACCACCCCGGCACCGGAACCCGCGCCCGTTCCCGCGCCCGAAACCACCCCGGCACCGGAACCCGCGCCCGTTCCCGCGCCGGAGGCGCAACCAACCCCCGAGACACCCGCGCCGGTGGAGGAAACACCGGAAACCGCCTATCTCGGTCATCCGCTCGGCCTGCTGGTGCAGCCGCAGGAACTGGTGAAAACCACCGACGCGGTGATTGTTGACGTGCGCGACCCCGACACTTTCGCCAAAGGACACATTGCGGGCGCCGTGAACCTGTATCATAAAATTCTTTCCGAGGAGCGGGACGGCGTGCCCAGCATGCTGCGGCCCATTGACCAGTTGCTGCCGTTGCTGGCGGAGCGGGGAATCATCCCCGAAAAGGCGGTGGTCGTGTACACGGGCAACGCGGAACCCGCCGAGCTCACCCATGCCGCCCGGGTGTTCTGGGTGCTGGAGTATCTTTCCTATCCCCGGGTGCACCTGCTCGACGGCGGGATGGCCAAATGGACGGCGGAATTATTGCCCGTGGAAACGGGCGAGGCCAAGCCCGTTCCCGTGGCCCCCGAAAACCTTGGCGTGAAACTGCGCCCGGAAATCATCGCCACCCGCAGCAAGGTGCTGGACGCGCTGGGAAAAGGCAATGTGGTGCTGGTGGACGCAAGAAACGCCGCCTATTTCAGCGGCGTGGACAAAGCCGACTTTGTCATCCGGGCGGGCCACATCCCCACCGCCCTGAACCGCTCCTCCGTGGACATGCTGGAGGGAAGCACCCTCTCCTTCAAGCCCCTGGACCAAATCCAGACGATTCTGGACACCGGCGCGGATCCCGCGAAACCGGTCATTGTGTACTGCAATTCCGGCAACAGCGCCTCGCTGGGCTATTTTGGGTACCGGCTGCTCGGATATGAGAATGTGTCCATGTACGACGGTTCCATGGCTGAATGGAGCCGCAATCCGGGCCTCAATGTGGTGATGGAAACCCCGCCCCCCGCCGCCCCGGAAACCCCGCCCGCAGCCCCGGCCCCGGCGGAAGCGGCCCCCCAGCCGCCGGTTCAGGAACCGGCCCCATCCGAGGCGCCCGTCCCGGCGGCACCGCAACCCTCGGAGGTTCCGGCGGCAACGCCCGCCCCCGAACCCCAAGCTGCGCCCCCGGCGGAACCCGCGCCCGCACCGGAACCGGCCCCCGCGCCGGAACCCGCGCCGCAGGCAGCGCCCGCAACGGAGCCGCCGGCGGCGGAAGCCCCCGCCGCGCCCGCGCCTGCCGCGCCCTGATTCACGGGCGTCACCCCGGCTGCTGATCCTTGTACTGGAGTTCGTAGAGCGTCCGGTAGATCCCGTCCATGGCAAGCAGTTCCTGGTGGGTGCCCACCTCCCGAATCCTGCCGTGGTGCATCACCACAATCCTGTCGGCGTGCTGCACGGTGGAAAGGCGGTGCGCGATGACCACGCAGGTGCGCCCCGCCAGCAGTTTTCCGATGGCGTCCTGGATGAGCGCCTCCGTTTCCGTGTCAATGCTGGCGGTGGCCTCGTCCAGCACCAGGATGCGCGGATCATGGGCGAGCGTCCGCGCAAAGGCCACCAGTTGCCGCTGGCCCGTGGAGAGGTTGCAGCCCCGCTCCCCGGCATGGTAGCCGTAGCCGCCCGGCAGCCGCCCGATGAACCCCGCCGCGTTCACATGGGCGGCACAGTCGCGCACCCGCCCGTCCGTGATCTCCGGGTTGCCCAGACGGATGTTGTCAGCAATGCTGCCCGAAAAAAGGAACACGTCCTGCAGGACCACGCCGATGCGGCGGCGCATGCCGACCAGGTCATAGTCCCGCACGTCCACACCGTCAATGCGGACGGCCCCCTTTTGCACATCATAAAAACGGCTTAACAGATGGATGAGCGTGCTCTTGCCCGCGCCCGTGTGCCCGACCACCGCCACGGTTTCGCCGGGCGCGATGTCCAGGCAGACATCCTTGAGCACCCATTCCGGCTCGGCGTCCGGATTCTTCGGGTCGGCGTAGCCGAACCAGACATGATCGAAGGAGACCGCCCCCTTGATTTCACCGGCAGGGAAGGGGTTGGGCCCGTTTTTAATCTCCGGTTCCGTGTCCTGCAGTTGAAACACGCGCTCGGAGGAGGCCATGGCCTCAAGGATCAGGTTGTAGCGGTCCGCCAGTGCGCGTATGGGGGAGAAGAACCGCTCCGCGAGAAAGACAAAGGCGAAGATGGTGCCCACCGAGGCGTGGCCGGAATGGGCCGCGCCGGTGCGCATCATCACAAGCCCGCAGTACAGGATGATCAGCGCGGTGGACAGGGAGCCGAGAAACTCCACGGCCGGAAAATACAGGGCAAAGTTGCGCACCTGCCGGAGCCACTCGTCCCGGTGGTCCGCGTTGCGCCGCTCATACTCCGCGAAATTGGCCTCCTCGCGGCGGAACAGCCTGACCACGCGGCTGCCGCCCACGTTCTCCTGCATCCACGCGTTCAGCCGGGCGATCTTCCGCCGCACCTCCAGAAAGGAGCGCTGGGCGTGCCGCCTGAAAAGAACGCTGGTGAAAAACACCAGCGGCAGCGGACTCAGCGCTATCAGCGCAAGCACCCAGTTCACATAGAGCATCACCACGAGCACCACCGCCACCGTCACAAAATCGCTGACCACCGCCACCACCCCCTCGACGATGGTCTGCTGCACCTTCTCGATGTCGTTGGTCACCCGCGACAGCAGGCGTCCCGCAGGGTTCCGGTCCAGAAAGCCCAGGGAGAGGCGCTGCAAATGGCGGAAGAGGCCCGTGCGCATCTCAAACATGGCCCGCTGCCCCACGACGGACACGATAAGCACCTGGCCGTAGTGGAGCGCCGCCTGCGCCGCAATCAGCGCCGCGATGGCCAGCACGACGTGGAACAGGCCCCGCATGTTACGTGCCGCGCGCAGGGCCTCCTCCGCGGCGGAAATGCCCGGAACGGGCCCGTGGATGTAGCCGTCCACGGCGCGCATGATGAGCAGGGGGGTGAGGTTTCCCAGCACCGACAGGAGCAGCAAAAGCACGGTCGCCGCCGCGAGACGGCCCCGGTGGGGGCGCACATAGTGAAGCAGGCGGCGCATCAGGCGCGCGTCGTAGGAGCGCGTCTGCAGTTCGTCCTCCAGGTGGTAACCCTCGCTCACGGTGCCTCCTCCAGCCGCGACTCCAGCAGCTGACGCCGGTGCATCCGGGCGTAGAGGCCGTCCATGGCGGTGAGTTCGTCATGGGTTCCCCGCTCCACCACGCGCCCCCCGTCCAGGACGACGATTTGGCTGGCGTGGCGCACCGTGGAAATCCGGTGGGAGACCATGATGGTGGTGCGCGCCGCCATGACCCCGCGCAGGCCCCGCAAAATGCCGTCCTCCGTGCGGGTGTCCACGCTGGAAAGGGCGTCGTCGAGGATGAGCAGCGCGGGATCGCAGATGAGCGCGCGGGCAATGGCAAGGCGCTGCTTCTGGCCGCCCGAGAGGTTCACGCCGCGCTCCCCAAGCAGCGTGTCCAGGCCCGCGGGCATGGCCCCGATCTCCCCGGCCAGTCCGGCCAGCCGGCACGCGCCCATCACGGCTTCGTCGCCCGCCTCCGGCCTGCCAAGGCGCACATTCTCCCGGATGGTGTCGGAAAAAATGAAGGTGTCCTGGGGGACGCAGGCCGCGGCGCGCCGCAGCTCGCCCAGGGGGATTTCCGGCAGCGGCCTCCCGTCAAGCGCCACCACGCCGCCAAGGGGCTCGTATTCGCGCGCGATGAGCGACAGCAGGGTGGATTTTCCCGAGCCGGTGGGCCCCACCACCGCCAGAGAGGAGCCCGCGGGAACCTCCAGCGACACGCCGTCCAGCACGGGCGCGCCGCCGGGCTGGTATGAAAACACCACGTCCCGCAGGGAAACGGCTCCGCCGGTGATTTTCGCGGACGGGTCGGTGCGGGGCCCGTCCGCAATCTCCGGCACCGCCGCCAGTATCTCGCTGATGCGGTTCATGCTCACGGCGCCGCGCTGGTACAGCGTCAGCACCCAGCCGAACTGAATCAGGGGCCACGCCAGCATCATCATGCTGATCAGAAAGGCCGTGAGATCGCCGAGGGAAAGGAGGCCTTCGATCACCAGCCGCCCGCCCTGCCAGATCACCAGCAGAATCGCCCCGCCCACCAGCAGGTCAATCATCGGCCAGGCAAAGGCGGTCACCACGGCCAGCTTCACGTTCTCGCGCATGTACGCGGCGCACTCCCCGGCGAAGCGGTCCGACTCGCCGTCCTCCACACCGAAGGCGCGCACCACCCGCGCCCCGGCCAGGTTCTCCTGCGCGCGCGTGGAAACCCCCGAATAGATCTCCTGCACGATTTTGGACTGGCGGTTCATGAAGCGCACGAAAAGGTACACAAGCCCGGTGAGAAGGGGGAGGGGAAGCAGCGCCATGAGGGTCAGGCGGGGGCTCAGGTAGACCATCATCCCCAGGGTGAAGGGGACGCGAACCATGTCCACGGTACCCATGACGCCGGGGCCGGCGAAGTCCCGCACATGGTTCATGTCGCTGGTGGCCCGCGCCATCAGGTCGCCCGTGGGCACCCGGTGGAAGAAGGGGGCGGACAGGCCCTGTATCCGGCGGAAGTAGGCGTTGCGCAAATCATACTCAACCTGGCGCGACGCGCCAATCATGAGCACCCTTTGGAAATAACGGACCACCCCCGCGGCAAGCGACACGGCCAGCAGCAGCACAAAAAGCCGCGCCATGCCGGCTCCGCCGATGGAGCCGCCGGAGATGCCCCGCACCATCTCCCGGATGATCAACGGGGTGGCAAGCCCGGCCGCGGTGAACACCACCGCCAGCGCGGCGCCGGCGGCAAGACGGCGCGCATGGGGGCGGCTGAGGCGGAGCATCGTCCTGAAGGGTTTTCCCGGGATGGCGGCGGCCGCCGCCGCCGCGTCCCGGCCGCCGGACGCCCCGCTCATCCCCTGCGCCGGTTTGCGTCAAAGGTGCGCACCACCGCGAGCAGATCCTCGCTCTTGAACGGCTTGAGCAGGTAGCCGTCCGCGCCGCAGTCGCGCAGTTCGGGCATCTGCGCGTCCACGGGCTTGGCGGTGACAATGTGCACCTTGATGCCCGCGAGGCGGCTGTTGGACTTGAGGGCGCGGCAGGCCGCCCATCCGTCGATTCCGGGCATGGCGATGTCCAGCAGCACCATCCAGTACTCGCCCGACTCGGCGAGTTCCAGCGCCTCCTCGCCGCTCGCGCAGTAGTCGCCCGTGTAGCCCTCGTTCTCCAGGCAGCACAGGATGAATTTCCCAATCTCCGCGTCGTCGTCCACGCACAGAATTTTCGGCCCGAGTTCGGCGGTCACGGGGGTCCCGCTGCTCAGCGCGGAGTGGATGCCGCCGAGAAGCGTGCTTTTCCTGAAATTTCTGCGCACCCTGCCCGCGACCAGGTTCTGGTACCGGTCCATGAGGGCGTCGTCGTTGGTGAGCAGCACCACGGGAATTCCCGCCATGCCCTGTTCGTTGATGATTTCCTCCACCACCAGGCTGCCCAGGGGCCCCGCCTCCGTGTCCACCAGGACGCAGTCCGGGTTGTGCCTGCCGGCGAGGGTCGCCGCCACCGCAGGATAGGGGGCGTGGAGGACGTCCATGCCCTCCTCCAGCAGCAGGTTGCGCACATGGGTGGCCAGCGCCCGGTCCTGTGTGACCAGTTCCACGAGCTGGTGCGTCTCGATGGGAAGCGGCATGTCGCGCATCATCTCGCGGCTTTCCGCCGCGCCGGACCAGCACGGCAGGCTGAACCGGAAGGTGGCGCCCTCGCCCGGGCGGCTGCTCACGGTGATGCGGCTCCCGTGAAGGCGCACGATGTCCTGGGCGATTGCCAGGCCGATGCCCGTGCCCCCGTATTTCCGGGTGGAGGAGGAGTCCACCTGGTAAAAACGGGTGAACACCTTGTCCAGCGCCTCCTCCGGGATGCCGATGCCCGTGTCGGCGACGGCGATGTACAGCGTGTCCTTCCGCTTCTCCACGGAAACCGTGATGGAGCCGCCGGGCTCGTTGAACTTGACCGCGTTGGAGAGCAGGTTTGTGAAAACCTGGCCGAGCTTGCCCTTGTCGCCCTCGACATAGACCGGCGGCGGCAGTTCCGCGCCCGACTCGTCGCGCGAGACAAGGGACAGGGTGAGGCTCTTGCTCTCCGCCACAAGGCGCACGCTGTCCAGGCAGGCGTTGACGCACTCGAGCAGGTCAAACCGGGTGAAGACCACCTCCTCCGCGCCGCGGTGGAGCCGCGAAAAGTCGAGAAGGTTCTCGATCAGGGTCACCAGTTTTTCCACATTGCGGAGGGAAATGCCCAGGTACTCCCGCTGCGCGTCGGTGACAGGCCCCGCCTTTCCGTTGAGCACCATGTCGGTGTAGCCCATCACCGCCACCAGGGGCGTGCGCAGCTCGTGGGACACGTTTGACAGGAGGTTGGTCTTCATTTCGTCGAGCGATTTCAGCTCCTCGTTGACCTCGTGGAGCTTTTCACGCGCCCGCGTCACCTCCTCCAGGGACTGCTTCAGGTTTTCCAGCAGTTGCGCGTTGCGCAGCGCCGCCGCGAGGTGCGGGCCGAGCTGGTGCAGCACCTGCGTGTCATGGTTGTCAAACTCGCCCGCCTCCCACGCGCCCAGGTTCAGCGTGCCGATGATCTTGCCGTCGGCATGGAGCGGCGCGCACAAAATGCTGTGGACCCGCTCCGGAAACTGGTAGGCGAACACGGAGTTGGAGGCGCGCACGTCGTCTATCATGAGGGTGCGCCCCTCGGAGGCCACCCAGGCCGCGCAACTGCTGGTGCTGTCCAGCCTCGGGAACTGCTCGCGCCCCTCGCGGGGCTCCGGCCAGAGCTGGCGCGTCTCGAAAAGATCGCTCTTCTCAAGGCGCAGCGACACGGCGGCATAGTCGAAGTCAATCAGCTTTCGCAGTTCGACGGTGATGCACCCGTAGACGCGGCCCGCCTCAAGGCTTGAGTTGACCGCGTTGGCGATTTGGTTGATCACCGCGATGCGCCCCGCGCGCTCCGTCGCCGCCTCCTCCAGCCGCACCGCCGCCGTGACATCCCTGAAGGTGCCCTCGACGCCCTCAAGCACCCCGTAGGTGTTGGTCAGGCGCTGCCCGCGCAAATCAACGCAGATGGGCGCGCGCTCCGGGGGGCGCAGCCAGACCCGGGTGTTGTCAACCACGCCGGGGCCGGAGGAGAGGGAAAAGATGCGCGCGCTGATCTCCCTGTCCTCAAAGAGTTCGGCAAAATTCCCGCCCAGCGCCTCCTCCGTGTCGTGAAACCCCAGTATGGCCACCCCCGCCGGGTTGATAAAGGTGAAACGCCCCTCCCGGTCGGTCCTGAAAAGCCCGTCGCGCATTGAATTTACAAGGGTCCGGTGCTGCTCCTCGGAGTCGCGCAACTGCCTCAGGTTGTGGCGCAGCGCCTGGGCCATCTGGTTGAAGGACGCGGCCAGCTCCTCAATCTCGTTTCCCGAATTGATGCGGAGCTTGAGGTCCAGATCGCCCTGGCGGATGATCTGCGCCCCCTCGTTGAGCAGGGAGACCGGCTGGATGATGGTCTTGTTCACAATGCGGTAGGCAATCAGGCAGAAAACGGCGATGATGAGCCCGCTCGTCACCAGGGTCACCGCCGCGGCCAGGTTGATGACCGAGAAAATCTGCGGCGTCGGGCGGTGCACCGAAATGAACACCTGCGCCGACGGCATAAGCCGGTGGTAGGCCAGCAGCACGGGCATCCTGCGGCCACGCGAGGGGTAATTCCAGAAAAACATGGCATCCGAGTCGGGCTGGGGATGCCGGTCAAGCCGCGCCGCCAGACGGGAATCCATCTCCTCGAACTTGGGCGGGGGAAGCTCCTGCGACGATTTCACATCGGGATACACGACCCTTTTTTCGTCCCCGATGCTGAGGAGGATCTCATAACGGTCGCCCTTGGTGAAAAAACCCGCGCGACGCCGGTCCGGCTCGTCAAGGATGAACTGGAGAAGCTCGCGCACGCCCTGGCTTTCCACAAGATAGCCGAGCAGTTCACCCTCCACATCGGGGATGGGAACGGCGAGCACCGCCAAATAACGGTTGGTTGCGATGGAATAGCCAAGGTCCATGTAGGTGGGCGCAGTGGGTGCCGCGCCCTTGGCCGGCATCACGGGCGGCAGCATTTCCCCGTGTCCGGATTCGAGCAGTTTTTCGCCGTTTCTGCCATAAAGGGCGAAGGAGGAGTCCCGCTCCCCGCTGAGCATCGCCTCCTCCCGGAGCAGCGCCCCCACAGTGCCGGACTGGGAGTGGGGGGCCTCCTCGTGCATGCGCAGATATCCCCGAATCTCAGGGGTGTTCGCGATGCGGACCGCGGTTTTCAACCGCTCGTCAAGGGCGAGGCGGATGCCGTCGGCGGTCTTGCGCGCCGAGGTGGACAGATTTTCAAGCACGACTATTTGCTGGGTTTCCCGGGCCGCCAGATACCCGATGATGAGGGCAATCCCCATCGGTATGACGCCCACCCAGAGGATGGAAACCACAAACCGTCGTTCAATGCTGCCGCGGGCGCTGCGATTAGCCATGCCTTGTCCCACATGCGGCCCCGCCCACCCCCTTGATGCCGGAGGCGGCCCGGGCCGGATCAGCCGTCATGGTGGTCCCCAGGAGAACCAGGCCTATTCAATCACCCTGCCGCGGCCAATCAGTTCCCGCACTTTTTCCAGGAGATGGTCCACTTTGAAGGGCTTGGGAAGATAGTCGTCCGCGCCGCTTTCAAATATGCGCTCGATGTCACGCTCCTTGGCCAGGCAGGTCACCGCCATGATGGGAATGCTGCGGGTCAGTTCGTTTTCGCGGAGGACTCCGCACACCTCAAAACCGTTGATCTCTGGCATGAGGAAGTCGAGGAGAATCAAATCCGGCGTCATCTGCACCGCCTTCAGGCCCACCTCGGTGGCGTTGCTCACCTTGATCAGCTCAAACCCCTCGTCCGTCAGGATGCGTTCCATCATCGCAAGGGCGTCCGGATCGTCATCCACAACCATGATCCGCTTGGTCATCGGGCCCTTTTCGCGGGGAAACATGTCAAACTTTTCCCGGAACTTGTCCAAATCCTTTTCAAGGATCCGGTAATGGCCGCCCGGAGTGCGGGACGCCTTGATCAAACCCTGCTTGATCCAGTTTTTGATGCTGTGATGGGTCACATGGCAGATCTTGGCGGCCTCAAAGGTGGTGAAAGCCTTTTGTTCTCTGTCTGTCACGGCATTTTCCTCCAATGTTAAAAAAACCTAAAACCGGAAAAACTGGATGGCCCCTGTCCTTCTGACACAAACCGCTTTCCGGTTTTCACATTTTAATCATTCACTGGTTCTATTCTACCAATTTTAGCAGTTGCCTGTCAACTCAAGAACGAAAAAAGGGTGAATAATGTCATCGTCAGTGGTGTTAAAACCCATGCCAGTTGACAGTTTTTGAAAGTAAGGATACAATTGGACAGAGGGTTGTTATTCGTATTCACGTTTTTTTCAAGTTTTAAAAGGCTTTATTTTTGATGGCTTGTTTTTTGTCTCCAGAAACCGTTTCACCCGCCACGCGCTTCCTGGCCCCAAAAGGGGTTTCTTCCCTTGTCTCCTATCTTCCAATTTTCAGGCTCCAACAGCCTGTCTTTAATTTTATCCAAAACGCAAGACCCAACGGGAGAGTAACGGCATGAAAAAAATCGCACTTTTAATGGCAATGTGCCTGACGGCGGCGGTGTCACCGTCCGTTTTTGCCGCAGGGGAGGCTCCCGCAGATGTGCCGGCCGAATGGCTGGCCCGGGTGCAGCAGGACCTGCAAAAGGCGGAATACAGCCTGGCATGGGTGGAAAACTGCGCCCTGCCGGGAGTGGATTCCGCATGGCACGCCCCCAACCGTGCCCATGATTTCCGGACCTGGTTCACCGGCGAGGGCCCCATGGTTGTGAGCAGGACCGCCCCGGCCTCCGGTTGGGTTTGGGGGCTGGAACTCACCGGCCTGCTCCAGGGCGCCGAAAAAACCGACGCCCCCGAAGTGACAGGCGTGACCGTCGAAGGCAACCGCATTTCATACCGGCGCGACGGGCTGGTTGAATGGTATGTGAACAGCGAGGCGGGCCTTGAGCAGGGTTTCACCCTGGAACGGGAAATTTCCGGAAACGGGCAAATCACCCTTGAGGTTGGGCTGCGCGGCAATCTTGAGGCGGGCATGGCGGCGGACGGCGGCTCCATTGAATTCCTGACCGGGAACGGGGTGGGGGTGATCAATTTTGGCAAATTGAGCGTTTTTGACGCCACCGGCAAAACCCTGCCGGCCACAATGACCCTCTCCGCCGACGGTGACGCCATCGAGCTGTGGACCGACACCACCGGCGCGGTTTTTCCCGTCACCATAGATCCCGTCGCCACCAGCCATTCCTGGTCCCTTGAGGGCAACCAGGTCAACGCGTTCCTTGGTTTCTCCGTGGCCACCGCGGGCGACGTGAACGGCGACGGCTATTCCGACATTCTCGTCGGCGCGCCCAATTTCGACAGCGGGCAGATGGACGAAGGCAAGGTTTTCGCCTATTACGGTTCGGCGGCGGGCCTCACGGCGGTGGTGGGATGGACGGGGGAAAGCAACCTCGCCAGCGCCAACTACGGTTTCTCCGCCGCCACCGCGGGTGATGTGAACGGCGACGGCTACTCCGACGTGGTCATCGGCGCGCCCTACTACGAAAACGGCCAGTACGAGGAAGGCCGGGTGTATGTCTATCTCGGTTCGGCCTCCGGCCTGGCGGCTGTCCCAGTCTGGACCGCCGAAAGCGACCAAACCTCCGCCGCCATGGGCTGGTCCGTGGCCGGTGCGGGCGATGTCAACGGTGACGGGTACTCCGATGTGATCATCGGCTCCCCGGATTACGACAACGGCCAGGCGGATGAGGGACGCGTATTTGTGTTCCTCGGTTCGGGATCAGGCCCCGCCGCCGCCCCGGCCTGGACAGCGGAAAGCAACCAAGCCAACTCCCGTTTTGGCTATTCCGTGGCCTCCGCGGGCGATGTGAACAGCGACATCTACAGTGATGTCATCATCGGCGCACCGTTGTATGACAACGGCCAGCAGGACGAGGGCAAGGTCTTCGTGTGGCATGGATCCGCCGCCGGACTGGGCGCAAACGGCACCCCCCTGAATCCCTCCTGGACGGTTGAAAGTGATGTGCTCGACACGAATTTCGGCAACTCGGTCGCCACGGCGGGGGACATCACGGGCGACGGGTACGCCGACGTGATCATCGGTGCGTACCTCTGGGACAATGTGGAGGTGAACGAGGGCAGGGTTTATGTCTATTACGGTTCGGCGGCCGGATTGGCCGCCACCGCCGCATGGACGTTGGAAAGCAACCAAAACGACGCCCAGATGGGTTATTCCGCGGCTCCGGCGGGCGATGTGAACGGCGACGGCTATGCGGACATCATAATTGGCATTCCGCTGCTTGACGCCCCACAGATCGACGAGGGCCGCGCGGTAATCTATTTTGGTTCCGCCAGCGGTCTTCCCACCACCGGTGCTCCCGCCGCCATTCCGAGCTATACTCCGTCCTGGAGCACCGAAGGCAACGTGATCAACGTCCAGTACGGCTACAGCGTGGCCCCCGCCGGTGACGTGAACGGTGACGGCTTTGCCGATGTCATCCTTGGCGCAAACCAGTTCGTCAACGGCCAGACCAACGAGGGCCGCGCGTATGTGTTCAATGGGTCGGCCTCCGGCCTGCGCAATGCCTTTACATGGTTTGGGGAAAACAATCTGGCAGACGCCCAATTTGGATATTCCGTGGCAAATGCGGGGGATGTAAACGGTGACGGATATGCCGATGTTATTGTTGGTGCCCCTCTTTTCGACAATGGCCAAACGGATGAGGGACGTGTTCTGTTCTATTCAGGCACGCCAACCGGACTCTCTGCGATAACTTGGTTTGCTGAAAGTAATCAGATTAGCGCCAAATTTGGTGCATCTGTATCTTCCGCAGGCGACGTCAACAGCGACGGTTACGCGGACATCATCGTCGGCGCGCCACTGTACGACGGCGGCCAGGCCGACGAGGGGCGGGTTTTTGTCTGGTTTGGCTCCGCCGCCGGGCTTGGCGCCAACGGCACACCCGCAAACGCGGACTGGTGGAAGGAATCCGATCAGGCGGGCGCACAGTACGGCGCTTCCGTCGCCTCGGCGGGCGACATCAACACCGACGGATACGGCGACATCATTATTGGCGCGCCCCTCTATGACAACGGCAACACCGACGAGGGCCGCGCATACCTCTACAAGGGATCAGCCACCGGCCCGGCCGCGGCGCCCGCATGGACCGCGCAGGGCAGCCAGGACAACGCGCAGTTCGGCTTCTCCGTTGCCTCCGCCGGGGACGTGAACGCCGACGGATACGGCGATGCCATCGTCGGCACCCGGCTCTACGACAACGACCAGACCGACGAGGGTCGTGCAAGCGTGTTCCTGGGCACCTCCTCCACATTGCTTCCAACCGCCTCCTGGACGGCGGAGGGAGACCAGAACAACGCGCAGTTCGGCTATTCCGTGGCCGGTGCTGGGGATGTGAACGGCGACGGATATTCTGACATTATTGTAGGGGTGCCCTACTATGGCAATGGCGAAGCGGGCGAGGGCAGGGTGCTTGTCTTCAATGGCTCCGCAACCGGACCGAATGTGGCCCCCGCATGGACCCAAGAAGTCAACCAGGCGAATGCCAATTTTGGTTACTGCGTGGCCGGTGCGGGGGATGTGAACGGCGACGGGTACGCGGATGTGGTTGCCGGTGCGCCCTATTATGACAACGGCCAGACGAATGAAGGCCGGGCTTACGCCTTCCACGGTTCGGCCTCGGGCTTGGGATCTGTTGCCTGGACAGCAGAATCTGATGAAGTTGACGCCTTCTATGGTTGTTCCGTCTCCACTGCGGGTGACACCAATGGGGATGGATATGCCGATATTATTACGGGGGCATACCAAAGGGATAATGGACAAATAAATGAAGGGTTGGCCTTCATGTATCTCGGCAATGGACAAGTGGGACGGCCTGTCACAAATAATCCGCGCCTGCGCAGGGGGGATGACACCGCCCCCATAAACCATCTGGGCGGTTACCTGGGCACCTCCGTGCGCGTTGCCGCCCTCGGCAAAAACATCTTCGGTCGTTCCGACGTGAAACTGGAATGCGAAGTCAAACCCTTCGGCGCGCCCTTCGACGGAACCGGCACGGTTGTCAGCGCCGCCTGGGCAAACACCGGCACCGCCGGCGCGGCCCTGGCCGAGACGGTGGCGGGCCTTTCCGCCCCCGGCGCCTACCACTGGCGCGCGCGCTTGGTCTACAAGCCCGCAACCAGCCTGTTCCAGCAAAAGAGCCGCTGGTTCACAGTCCCCTGGAACGGCACATTGGAATATGACTTCCGGCTGACCAGCACCGTGCCCACCGCGCCGGCCAATCCCGGCGCCACGGCCATCGGGCTGGACACCATCACATGGACCTGGTCGGACAACGCCTACAATGAAACCGGCTACCTCGTGTATGTGGATGCGGGGGCGGGCGCGCCCGTGACGCTCCAGACCACAACCGCCGCGGACACCGTCTCATGGCAGCACAACGGCCTTTCCTGGAACACCCAGTACACCTTCCAGGTGGCGGGCACCAACGTGAACGGCGACAGTCCCAGGACCACCGCCCTGTCCGCATGGACCCTGGCGGGCGCCCCCCTTGCGCCGCTGGTGACCAACACCACGCCGACCACGCTGGATGTGGCGATTGACACGGGCGACGGCAACCCGGCCAACACGGAGTATTCCGTCAGGCATGTGGGTTCCGGCCTTTGGGTCCAGGCCGACGGCACACTGGGCGCGTCGCCCGCATGGCAGACCGCCGCCGCCTGGGGCGCGGGCACGGTGACCGGCCTCGCCGAATTCACCACCCACACCTTTGCCGTCACCGCGCGGAACGGCGCGGGCGTGCTGACGGCGGAAAGCCCCGGCACCTCCCTTGACACCCCCGACGGCACGCCGCCCTCGGGAACGGTGATCATCAACGGCGGCGCAACGTACACCCAGTTGCTGGATGTGACACTGGACATCATGGGCGACGACGGCGCGGGCAGCGGCCTCAATGAGATGCGCTTCTCCGAGGACAACTTCACCTGGGGCTCATGGGAACCGTTTGCAACGTCCAAGTCCTTCACCTTCACCGGAACGGACGGGTTGAAGACGGTTTACATGCAGCTCTCGGACCTGTCCGGCAATGTGACCACCCTGGACATCACGGACGACATCACCTATGACGTCATACCGCCCACGGGAACGGTGCAGATCAACGGCGGCGCGGCATACACCAACAGCGCGTCCGTCTCCCTGGATGTCACCGGCGACGACAGCGGCGGAAGCGGCCTGTACCAGATGCGCTTCTCCGAGGACAACACCAACTGGACCGACTGGGAAGCCTTCGGCCCCTCCACCGCCCTGGTGCTTGCGGGGAGCGACGGAATCAGGACGGTTTACATGCAGGTTTCGGATCTCTCCGGGCTTGTGTCCACCGTGGACATCACGGATGACATTCTGCTGGACACTGTTGCGCCCACCGGAAACGTCAGCATCAACGGCGGCGACGCGTATGCAAACAACCCGCTGGTGGCACTGAACATCTGGGGCGACGACGCCGGAAGCGGCCTGTACCAGATGCGCTTCTCCGAGGACAACGTCACTTGGACCGACTGGGAGGCGGCCGGCGGAAGCAGGGGCCTCACCCTGACCGGCGCGGACGGGCTTAAGACCGTCTACGTCCAACTGTCCGACAATGCGGGCAATGTGAGCGGCGATGTCATCAGCGACGACATCACCCTGGACACCACGCCGCCCACCGCGGTCGTCACCCTTCCGGACGCGAACCCCACCCAGTCGGCCGCGCTCAGCTTCCAGGTGGAATTCAGCGAGCCGGTGGGAACCACCTTTGACGGCACGGACGTGACCGTGGCCGCGCCCTTCACGGGCAATGTGTCCGTGACGGGAACGGACCCCGTCTACACGGTGTCCGTGGTGCTCACGACGCCCAACCCCGACGGCGCGGCAGCCATTGAAATTGGCGCGGACGTGTTTGACGTTGCGGCCAACCCCTTCGCGGGCGTTGTCTCCGGCGCCTACGACGTGGTCTACTGGCCGGGCTTCGCCAACGATCCCGCCGCCGTGGACGCCTACACCGGCGACACGGTGGTCTTCAGCGCCGCCCTGGCGCCCGGCGGTTCCCGGACCCCGACGTTCCAGTGGAGCTTTGATGACAACACCAAGGCCGTTTACCCCGGCCCGGACACCCAGGACTGGACCCTGGCCGATGTGGCGCAGGCGCAGGCCGGCGACTACTGGTGCACGGTGACCTACGGCACCTTCACCTTTGAAACCAGCCACGCGGCCCTTCAGGTGAGGGACCGGATATCCATCACGACCCAGCCGCTCGCGCAGGATCTCGTCCTGCCGACCACCTGCACCTTCACCGTTGCGGCTGAAGGCGGCTACGCCCCGCTCCACTACCAGTGGAAGAAGGACGGCGCGGCCATACCCGCAAGCCCGGATCTGCCGGTTTACACGATTGATCCGCTGGTGGTGGGTGACGGCGGCCTCTACAGCGTGGAGGTGTCGGACAGCAACACCGACATGATCGAGTCCGCCGAGGTGCTGCTCACCGTGGATCCGGGGCTGCCTGCCGCGGGTCTGGCCGGACTGGCCGCCCTGGTCGCACTGGCGGCGCTGGCTGGCGGGCGGGCCGCCAAAAAGCGGTAACTTATCGCGTTTGACTCCCCCGGAGATCACCATGATCTCCGGGGGCGATTTTTATGGGCTCATGTGTCTCTTTGTCAACATCAGGCATCAGCGACAAGCTCAGTAAATCTGTGCGATTGACTCTTAGTAATACTTGTTTTTTGCGGAAAAATACGCTATCCTATAGGCGATCTGTCAACCATAGAAAGATGAGTACCATGAAAATAACACTAAATAGTAACTCTTTGGATCTATCTATAGTTATAGCTGCTCTTAACGAAGGAGAAAATCTAAGAGTCCTTTTACCATTACTACACGATCTTTTAAACTCTTTAGGTATATCATGGGAAATTCTTGTTGTTGACGGAAATTCCAGCGATGGAACAGACAAAATTGTAAGCGAAACAAATAACGCATATTGCATCTCTGAACCCAAAAATGGTTATGGATTGGCTTTATTGCGTGGATTTTCAGAAGCGCGAGGGGAATACATTATCACAATGGATGCTGATTTGTCACATCCAGCAATGTTTTTGCCGTCGCTTTGGGATTCAAGAAATAATTCTGAAATTGTTATAGCATCAAGATATGTACCAGGTGGCAAAGCTGACCAGCCATACATACGCTACACATTGAGCCGCATACTTAATTCTTTTTTTTCTGTAGGACTGTCAATATCTGTTGCAAAAGACATGTCAAGTGGTTATAGGCTTTATAAAAAGTCTATTTTTAGAGATATGGATTTTTCATTTACAAATTTTGTTATTCTTATTGAAATACTACTTAAGAGTTATGAGAAGGGAATGAGAGTAAGCGAAGTTCCATTTCACTATCAGCCCCGAGGTTCAGGCTCTTCAAAAGCACGCATTATAAATTTTGGAAAAGATTATTTAAGGCTTTTTTATAAAATATGGAAAATACGGAATTCGATACAATTCCCTGATTATGATTGGCGGGCATATGATAGTCGCATCTGGCTGCAACGCTATTGGCAAAGGACGCGCCATAAAATAATCATGCGTTATGCAAAAGATTATTCGTCAATATGCGATGTCGGATGTGGAAGTAGCAGAATATTAGCAGATCTTCCACAAGCAATCGGTGTTGATATGCGCATTGACAAACTTGTTTTTATGCGCCGTGTTAGCGACAGACTTGTTCGTGCTGATGGGATGCGGCTCCCATTCAAAGACAATCAATTTGAGTGTGTTTTATGCTCACAGGTTATTGAGCATATACCAGAAGAAAATGGAAAATTAATTGACGAACTAAATCGTATATTGAAACCTGACGGCATCTTGATAATTGGCACTCCAGACTATGATCGATGGGAATGGAATGCAATTGAATGGGTTTATGGCAAGGTGGCTCCAGGAGCTTATGCTGATGAACATGTGACACATTACAGTTTCAAATCACTATCTTCTGCATTAAAGGAAAGAGGTCATACCATAATAGAATATGATTACGTCGGCCGTGGAGAATTAATTATTAAATCACGCAAATCATATTCTACTTGTTTAAACAAAAACCATGAATACGACACAAAAAATGAGCAATAAGAAAATATTTATTTTTGCAAATATTTCCGCAATATTATTTTTAGTAATATTTTCCGCAGCATTTCGCTTTAGTGGAATATCCAAAAATTATCCATATATGAATTACGTAGATGAGGGGCATATTGTCAGGCATGCAATGAATATGTATAGAGACAATAACACTCGCGCCCACTGGTACCAGTACCCAAGCGGAATGATGAATATAACAATATTTACAGTAAAATTATACAACTTTTTTTCAAATGAAAAACAGAATTTTCGCGAACAGGTTAAAGTATATCCATTAGTCAATTTTTACAGAGATAAATATTCTAACAAAAAAGATATAGAATTAAATTATAATATTTGCGACCCTCCAATATTTTTAATGGGGGGAAGATTCGCCGTCGCTTTAATGGGAACAATATCTGTCATATTTATGTTCTTTATTTTAAGGATTTTTTTTCCATTTAGTATTTCATTTTTAGGAGCAGTCGTTTTTTCTTTAATTCCAGCAGTCACAATACATTCTCAGGTTGTTAATAATGATATACCTATGACATTGGCATCATCAGTAATAATATTTTCAACATTTTATTGGTCAAAAACAAACTCTTTAAAATATTTAATGATCGCCGCATTATTTACCGGATTTTCGACATCATGCAAATACTCCGGATTTCTTTTTGTTGGATTTATTGGTTTTGTTGTATTTGCGCAAAACATATCTTTATATTCAAAAATTAAATGCGCTTTAATCTGTGCGCCATTTTATATTCTGGGTGTTTATTTAATATTTCCAGGATTATTTGGCATTGAGGCAGAGGTTATTAATACATTTTTATGGGATTTAAATTATTACAAAACAAAAACTGGAAATTATCCATCGGCATTGCTTGTTCTATCCAAATCAAATGAAATGGGTTTACCAATTTTAATATTTGGAACTCTAGGTTTTATTTGTTCATTTTTTGATAAGCAGAATCGCCGTATTTTTGTTCCTTGTATTATATGGTTGTCTTTATTTTTATGGACATTTTTGAGACATACTTACCAGCCACCTAGAAATCTTTTTCAAACCACTCCCATTGTATTGTTGTTTTGCGTTTATTTTATTTGGATAGCTTGTAAATTTGTCTGTATTCGTAGGCAAAATTATCATACATATTTGACATCAGCAGTACTTTCAATTCTCATAATTTTCCAATTTTTTAACACATATATAAAACAAAAAGAATGGCTAAATGATATTGACTCTAGAATTACAGCGACAAATTGGTTGCGCGATAATATAAATTCTAAATCCAGCGTCATTTATCATGAAGGATTGGCTGTCGCGCCAGTTATCCTTAAAGAACTTAATTATAAAAATAACTTGTTTTTTCAAAAAAGAGAAAATCTGGAGCCTTTTGATTCCTATTTGTCAGGAGATTATATTTTACTACCAGCGAGACTTCAACCGCCTTCAAAACCAAATGAAGAGACCCAGCCAACATTAGATAAACTTCTTTTATTTTTAGATATTAATGGATATTCTCCTGTATTTGAAACTTCAAGATATGAATCATCTTTATGGTATGGATTTTGGCGAAATACAAAAGCTGGAATAACAATTTATAAAAAAGAACTCCCTTCTTCTCCGGAATAAATGGAATATTTTCTCAATCCTTAGTGTCTTTAATTAATGAGTTTATTATTTTGAAAAAAATCATAAGGAGATTTTCTTATGTCCAAAGTTGCGTTTATCACCGGTGCGACCCGTGGTGTGGGCAGGGCCTGCGCGCTGAAACTGGCGGCGGAGGGCTGGAACATTGTGGTGGCCGCCAAGTCGGTGGAGGAAAACCCGAGGATCCCAGGCACGATCTATTCGGCGGCGGAGGAAATCCGCGCCCTGGGCGTGGAGGCGCTTCCCGTGCAGTGCAATGTGCGCGACACGGCGGGCGTGCAGGCGGCGGCACAGGCCACGCTGGACAAGTTTGGCCGTATTGACGCGGTGATCAACAATGCGGGCGCGCTTTGGTGGCGCAACATGGATGAGACGCCGATGAAGCGCTTCGACCTGGTCATGGAGGTGAACGCCCGGGGGGCCTACGCGGTGACCGAAGCCTTCCTGCCCGCCATGAAGGCGCAGCAGTCGGGCCATGTGATCATGATGTCGCCGCCGGTGGACCTCACGGTGGTGCCCGGGCACATCGCCTACTGCATCAGCAAGTTCGGCATGACCATGACCGCGCTGGGGCTGGCGGAGGAGTTCGCCGACTGCGGCATTTACGGCACGGCCCTCTGGCCGAAGACGGTGATAGAATCCTACGCCTCCATCAATTTCGGCCTGGGCGATCCGCGCATGTGGCGCAAGGCGGACATTTTGGCCGACGCCGTGTCCGCCATTCTCGCGCATCCGGACAAATCGAACGGCCGCGCCCTGATTGACGAGGATTTCCTGCGCGAACTGGGCCAGACCGAGTTTGACCAGTATCTCTGCGTCCCCGACGGGCAGCCCCTGGAACTCAACGCGACGGCCATGCGCCTGTCACGGTCATGACGCGACCGGAAAAGAAAGCACCCGCATGAGCACCCTGCTACTGAACATCGCCGTGGCGGCCGCGGCCCTGGTTGTGATACTTCTTGCCTGGGGCGGAACCCATCTGCTCGCCCGGAAACAGCTCGGCGACCGCAAAATGGGCTGCAAGGGCCCCACCCCGGAGCCGGACGGCACGATGATGTGCTGCAAGGGCGGCGGAAAAATCTGCGAAAGCGGCGCGCGCGCGGGGGAGGAAGACGGGGAGTAGGGGAGGGGCCGCCGCAGGAACCGCGGGCGTTTCTTTTTGCCCCCGCGCCGCCGGTATACTGTCCCCGCCAAGGAGGCTCAATCCATGCAAAAAGGGCTGTTTCTGCAAAATGTCATCGCCGTGATCTGGGACTTTGACAAGACCCTTTCCCCCCAGTACATGCAGACGCCCCTTTTCAAGGAGTACGGCATTGACGAGAAGCGCTTCTGGGCGGAGGTGAACGGGCTGCCCGCCTATTATGAGCGGGCGGGGGTGCGGGTGCAGCCGGACACCTGCTATCTGGGACACCTGCTCACCTATGTGCGCGCCGGAAAAATGGCCGGCCTGAACAACGCCAAACTGCGCGAACTCGGCGGCAGAATCGCCCTGTTCCAGGGCATTTTGGGGCTTTTCGACCGCCTCAGCGCCGTGCCGCAGGAGGCCTCGTTCAGGGAGGGGGATCTGCGGCTGGAGCATTACGTGGTAAGCACCGGCCTGGCGGAAATGGTGCGCGGCTCCGCCATCTCACCGCGCCTTTCCGGGGTGTGGGGCTCTGAATTCATCGAATGCCCCGCCCAGCCCGGCTATGCGCCGGACTCCCCGCCTGAAAACGGGGAGATCAGCCAGATCGCCGCCCTGCTGGACAACACCACCAAGACCCGCGCCATCTTTGAAATCAACAAGGGCGTGAACAAGTCCGCAACGATCACCGTAAACGACATGATTCCCGAGGAGGAGCGGCGGGTGCCCTTCAGGAACATGATCTATGTGGCCGACGGCCCCAGCGACATCCCCAGTTTTTCCGTGGTGCGCAAGCACGGGGGGCTGGCCTACGCCGTTTACGACCCGAAATCGGACGCCCAGTTTGAACAAGTGGACCGGCTGCTGAAAAATGGCCGGGTGGACGCCTACGGCCCCGCCGACTACAGCGAAAGCAGCCAGACCGACCGGTGGCTCTGCCTCCATGTCCGCACCATCGCGCGGCGCATCATGGAGGAGCGCAGGCGGGTGATGGACAGCAAATTGGGGTCGGGACCGCAGCACCTGGCATAGGCCCGCCGCGCCTCACACGGACCACACCCCCGGAATGGCGGCGCCGCATCCGGGACAGCATCCCCCGGTGATTCTGTTCACACGGACGTAAAAGCCCGTCCGTCCCACAAGCTCCATGCCGCAACCGGGGCAATGGGTGTTTTCCAGCCCGCCCGTGCGTCCGGGACGGTTGCCCGCATACACATACCTCAGTCCCGACGCCTTCCCGATGGCCGCCGCGCGCGCCAAATCCTCCGCCGTGGTGGCCCGGGCCGCCTCCATGCGGTACATGGGATGAAAACCCGTCACATGCCAGGGGATGTCGGGGGAAAGCCCCGCCAGAAACCGGGTCAGCGCGGACAGCTCCGCCCCGCTGTCATTCAGCCCCGGCACCAGCAGCGTCACCACCTCCACCCAGCAGCCCAGGGCGAGCAGCCTTTCAATCGAGCCGAGCACCCCGGCCAGCTTTCCACCCATGTGCCGGTAGGTCTGGTCGCTGAAGGATTTCAAATCCACCTTGCACAGGCCCATGACCGGCCGCAGATAGTCCAGCACTTCGGGGGTGGCGTAGCCGTTGCTCACAAAGCCGCAGAGCATCCCCGCCGCGCGGGCCTTTTCAAACACCGCAAAGGCCCATTCCGCGGATATGAGCGGCTCGTTGTAGGTGCTGATCACGGAGGCCGCGCCGCTTGCCCGCGCGGCGGCCACCAGCGCCTCCGCCGTGGCCGGCCTGGGAAGGGCCAGGGCCGCATCGTCCCGAAGTGTCTGGCTGGAAAGCCAGTTCTGGCAGTAGCGGCAGTGGAAATTGCAGCCCAGCATGCCGAAGGAATAGGCGAGGCTGCCGGGAAGGACATGAAAAAAGGGCTTCTTCTCGATGGGGTCCGCGTTGCATCCTGCGGCGTAGCCGTGGGGGGCCATCAACACGCCCCCATGGTTGTGGCGCACCCGGCACACCCCCCGTTTGCCCTCGCGCACCAGGCAGCGGTGGGCGCAGGCCGCACAGCGCGCCGCATTTCCAGGCAGGGGCACGGACAATTCCGCCGCCGCCGGAACCGTCATCCGGTCCAGCACGCCCTGAAGCTCCCGCCTGCGGTCACCGAGTTTTTCCGCCATAGCCGCCGCGCCTTTCCCTTGTCCGTCTTCATTCTATCCCACCCGCGCCAATCCGTCCAGCAGCGGCGATTAAATGGCCGTGATTGATTGTTGACTTCAAGAGTAACAATCCACTATCTTTAGGTTAGGTATTTTTCATTATGCTTAATTTTATGGACTTTTTTTGGCCCTTTACCCTGAAGCAACCATGGAGGCAATGATCATGTCGGAAGAACTCAGCGCAAAATTCCAGCAGGCATCGGTTGAGGTGACCCAGCTTTCCCAGGCGCCGGACAATCTCGCAAAGCTGCGCCTGTACGCCCTGTACAAGCAGGCGTCCGTGGGCGACTGCACGGGCGACCGCCCCGGCATGCTCGACTTTGTGGGCCGCGCGAAGTATGACGCCTGGAAGGAACTGGCGGGCAAGTCCCTGGACGAGGCGAAGCAGGCCTACATTGATTTCGTGGAGGAACTGAAGGCCGCCGACAAGAAGTGACGGCTTCGCCCTGTTTGGCGGTGTTTGAACGGCTTCGGGCCCTTTCGTTATCATCCGTTGACTATGGTGGGCGCACCGGGGAGCCCGGTGCGCGGTATGGGCGCGTGCTTGCCGGACCAGGGAGTTAACTTGCCATGGCGCGGGTGGAAATCAGGGAGTTGTGCAAGGTCTTTCCGGGGGGGGTGCAGGCGGTAAAAAACGCCAACCTTGTGATCGAGGACAAGGAATTTGTGGTGCTTGTGGGCCCCTCCGGCTGCGGCAAGTCCACCACGCTGCGGATGATCGCCGGGCTGGAGGAGATCTCCAGCGGCAAGATTTACATCGGCGACAGGCTGGTCAACGATGTTCCCCCGAAAAACCGCGACATCGCCATGGTCTTCCAGAACTACGCGCTGTACCCCCACATGACCGTGTACAAGAACATGGCCTTCGGCCTGATTCTGCGGAAGTATCCGAAAAAGGAGATTGACGCGCGGGTGCGCGACGCCGCCGAGATACTGGGCATCACGGCGCTGCTCGACCGCAGGCCCAAGGCGCTTTCCGGCGGCCAGCGCCAGCGCGTGGCCGTGGGCCGCGCCATTGTGCGCCAGCCGAAGGTGTTCCTTTTCGACGAGCCACTCTCCAACCTTGACGCGAAGCTGCGCGTGCAGATGCGCACGGAGATTTCAAAGCTGCACCACCGCCTCCAGTCCACGATGATTTACGTGACCCATGACCAGGTGGAGGCCATGACCATGGGCGACCGCATTGTGGTCATGCTGGACGGCGTCATCCAGCAGGTGGCCCCGCCGCTGACGCTGTACCACCATCCGGTGAACAAATTCGTCGCCGGTTTCATCGGCAGCCCGCCCATGAACATGATTGACGGGAAACTGGACGGTGAAAACGGGGTGCTCTGGTTCACGGACAGGAACGGCGCGCTCCGGCTGGCCGTGCCGGAGGCCAAGGAGGCGTCGCTGGCCAAACACGCCGGCAAACCCGTCACCCTGGGCGTCCGCCCCGAGCATCTCCGGGAAAATCCGGAACAGAAGGCGAAGCCGGGCGCAAGCATCACGGCGCTGGTGGAGGTGGTGGAGCCGATGGGCTCGGAAATCAACCTCTACCTAAACGCGGGCGGCCAGAGCATAACCGCCCGCATCAACACCAATGCCGAGCCGGCGGTGAACTCGCAGCATGTGCTGGACGTGGACATGGGCGGGGCCCATTTCTTCGACCCGGCCACCGACCTGACCATCGTCTGACGCGGGCCCGCCGCAACGCCATGAATCCCCCCCATGGACACCCTTAAAGCAAAAGCGGCCCTTGTTGGGGCCGCCGCCGTCCTGCCGCTGATTCTGGCGGCGCTTTGGCCGGACACGGCCGGTTCGGACGCGGAAAAGGCGGCTTTGCGGGAGGGGCGCGCCGTAATCGTTTTCTGGGACCGCCATTCCGGCCATGAGCACGCCGAACGGCTCAAACTCATCAACGAGTTCAACACCGGCCAGCGGGAGGTGTATGTGCGCGCCCTGCCGGTGGGCTATAACGCGCTCATGGAGAAGACGCTGACCTCCATCGCGGGCGGCGCGCCGCCCGACGTGATGTCCCTTGACGGCAGCGTGATTGCCCAGTTCGCCCTGGAGGGACTCTTCCTGCCCCTTGACGAACTGGTGGCGGAAACACCCGAACTGGGGCCGGAGGCCTATTTCCCGCACATCTGGCCCATGGTCTGCTTTGAGGGCCATGTGTGGGCGATGCCCACCACCACCGACTCCTACTGCCTGGTGTGGAACAAGCAGGCTTTTGCGAAGGCGGGGCTGGACCCGGAACGCCCCCCGCGGACAATAGACGAACTGAACGAATACGCCGCGCGGCTGACGGTGCGCGGGCCGAACGGGTCAATCGAGCAGATGGGCTTTCTGCCCTGGCTTCCCTGGGACAACACCTATTTATGGGGCGCCCTTTTCGGCGGCAAATGGTACGACGAGGGGAGCGGGAGGGTGGTGTGCGGCAATGACCCGGCCATAATCGCCTCCCTCGCCTGGCAGAAAAGCTACACCATCAACCCGGACAATCCGGACAATCCCGCCTACGCCATGGACCCCGGCATGGTCAACGCCTTCAGCAAGGGGCTGGGCGAGTACATGAGCGCCAACAACCCCTTCTACACGGGCAAGGTTGCCATGATGCCGGAGGGGGAATGGCAGGTGGCCTTCATCCCCAAATTCGCCCCCGGCCTCGACTGGGGTGTCGCGCCCATTCCCCAGCCCGAAGGGACGGCCCCGGCGGCCTTCAGCCCCACCATCGTGGGCGATGTGATACCGGTCACGTCGCGCCATCCGGAGGCGGCCAAAAAATACCTGCGGTGGTTCTATTCACCCAGGCCGGGCGGGGGCACCTCCCCGGCCAGCGACTACAACGAGCGCATCCGCAACGTGCCCCCGAGAAGGGACGACGCGCTCCAGCCCCGGTTCATGGACAACCCGAAATTCAGGGTGTTCATTGAGCAGATGCTGGACCGGAAAATCGAGATTCTGCCCGTCATGCCCGTGCAGCGCTACCTCACGGATCAAATGGAGCGCCAGAGGGAGCGCGTGGTCATGGGGCTCGCCACCCCGGAGGAGGCGGCCCGCATGGTGGAGGACATGGCCAACCGCGAGTTGGACCGCGTCCGCGCGGCGGCGCGGAGGGGAAACCCATGACCCGGCGCGAGCGTCAAAACCTGGCCGCCGGGCTGCTGTTCATCCTTCCGTGGGTGGCCGGCCTGCTCTGCTTCACCCTGTACCCCCTCGTCATGAGCGTTTATTACAGTTTCACCTCGTTCAACGTGCTGCGCCCGCCCATGTGGGTGGGGCTGGACAACTACCGCGAGCTTTTTTTCAACGATCCACTCTTCTGGAAGTCCCTTTGGAACACCCTTTACTTCACCCTGTTTTCCGTGCCGCTCTGCCTTGGCTTCAGCCTTTCCCTCGCCATGCTGCTCAACCTGAAGGTGCCGGGCCAGTCCGTCTTCCGCACGGTGTTCTTCCTGCCCAGCATCGTGCCCGTGGTCGCCTCGTCGGTGCTGTGGCTGTGGGTGCTCAACCCGCAGGGCGGCCTGGTCAACAGCCTGCTGCTGCAATGGTTCGGCGTGGAGGGCCCCGGCTGGCTTTCCGATCCGGCCTGGGCAAAGCCGTCCCTGGTCTTCATGAGCCTCTGGGGCGTGGGGGGGGCGATGGTGGTTTTCCTGGCGGGGCTGGCCGACGTGCCGCCGACCCTTTATGAGGTCGCCGAACTGGACGGGGCGGGGGTGTGGTCCAAATTCCGCCATGTCACCCTGCCCATGCTGACACCCACCATCCTGTTCAACCTGGTCATGGGCCTCATCGGCGCGTTCCAGTACTTCACCCAGGTCTACGTGATGACCGGCGGCAAGGGCTCGCCCGTGGACAGCACCATGTTCTTCGCCCTGTACATGTACCGGAACTCCTTTTACTACCTGCGCATGGGCTACGCCTCGGCCATGGCCTGGATGCTCTTCGCGGTGATTCTGGCGGCCACGGTGGGCGTGCTGATCTCCTCAAAAAAATGGGTCTTCTACCATGGCGAATAAGGCGCGCATGAAAACACTGCTTGCGTTGCTCCTGCTGGCGGTGCTCTCCTCCGTCTTCCTGATGCCTTTCGCCTGGATGCTGTCCACCTCCCTGAAGCACGAGTCGCGCATATTCCCCCCGCCCGGACAGCCGCCGCAGTGGATACCCACCACCTCCGTGCTGGACGGGGAGGGGCGTCCGCTGGTCCGGTGGAACAACACCACCGTTCCCGACCTCGGCGTGGACGAGTCCGGGCGGCACCGGGTGCTTGCGGATGGAACGGAGAGGGCGGTGTGGGGCGATGAAATCGAGCCGCTGCAAAAGCCCGGCCTGCACTGGGAAAACTACGCGCGCGCCTTTGAAATGATGAACTTCTGGCAGAACCTGCGGAACACCCTCTTTGTCTGCCTGTGCACCGTGGCGGGCACGCTCCTGTCCTCGTCGCTGGCGGCCTATGGATTCTCGCGCATCCGCTGGCGCGGGCGCGACGCCGTTTTCGTGCTGGTGCTGGCCACCATGATGCTGCCCTACCAGGTGACGCTGATTCCCCTGTTCGCGCTCTACGCCAAACTCGGCTGGTCCGGCTCCTTCAAGCCCCTGATCGTGCCCTATTTTCTCGGCGCGCCCTTTTACATATTTCTGCTGCGCCAGTTTTTCAAGACCATACCGGAGGACCTGAGCGCGGCGGCGCGCATTGACGGGTGCTCGGAATTCGGCATCTACGCGCGGATCGTCATGCCACTGTCGAAGCCCGCGCTGGCGACCACAGCGCTGTTCATGTTCCTGTTCCAGTGGGGCGACTTCCTGAACCCCCTCATCTACCTCCAGGACAACCGGCAGTACACGCTGGCGGTCGCCCTGCAGCAGTTCCAAAGCCAGCACGAAAGCGCCTGGGGGCCGCTGATGGCCATGTCCACGGTCATCACCCTTCCCGTCATCCTCCTTTTCTTCCTCACCCAGCGCACCTTCATCCAGGGCATCACCATGTCCGGCCTCAAGGGCTGAACCCCGCCGGGGACTTGCACCGGCGTCCGCCAAGGGGTATGGTATTCAAGGTCATTTCAAACAAGAGGGACACGGGCCGAGTCATGCGAGAAATTGACTTCATCGAAAAATTCCTGCGCCAGTCCTGGGATTATGTGAACGAGAAATACCGCGACAAAAACCTTGTGACCATCACCTCAAAGGGGGATCCGGCGGATTTGCTCACCGAGGTGGACCTGACGGTGCAAAAGCGGTTCATTGAGGCGCTGCGCGGACAGTTTCCGGAGGACGAGGTGGTGGCGGAGGAGGGGGAATACGCGCGGGTTCCGCGGAATCCCGCCGCGCGCGCCTGGGTGATTGATCCCATCGACGGCACCTACAACTTTGTGCGGGGCCTGAACCCGGTGTTCGGCGTGTCCATAGCTTTTGTGGAGGACGGCACGGCCCGCGCGGCGGGGGTGGCTTTTCCCGTGACAGGGCAGCTTTTTTTGGCCGAACAGGGGGCCGGAAGCTTCTTCAACGGCCGCCGCATCCGCGTTTCGGATGTGCAGCACATTGGCGAGGCCTGCGTCGAGATTGACTTCAGCACCATGGAGGACCGCCGGATGTTCCTCAAAAACGCGGCGGCGGTCATGGGCCAAGTCGGCCAGATTCGCTGCATCGGCGCGGCGGTGGGGGGGATTTGCCAGGTGGCCACGGGGGATGCGGACGGTTACCTGCACATGACGCTTCATCCCTGGGACTATGCGGCCGCACAGCTCATCGCGGAGGAGGCGGGGGCGGTTTCCTCACGGCTGGACGGCAGTCCTCTTCGCGTGTTTGACGGCAAAAAAGGGGTGCTCATCACGAACGGTGCGATACACGAGGCCATGCTGGCCATGATCGAAACCGCCTAGGTGGCCCTTAGGGAGGCGCAATCGGTCACGCCGCATTCGGTCACGAGCAAATCGACCATGCGGTCATGGCGCTCCACGGGTATTTCCTCAACAAGCTGGGTTGCATGGGCCAGACCAATGGCAAACCCGTCATAGCGGGCCAGAAACCTGTCAAAATACCCCCCCCCAAGCCCAAGACGCCTGCCACACCGGGTAAAGGCCACTCCGGGCACAAGACACACGCTGCCGTGGGGAACGGGCACAACGCGCCTTTTGGCCGGGTCAGGCTCAAAGAGTCCAAACTTTGCCGGAACAAGCTCCCTGACATCCTCCAGCAGCGACCATTCAAGCGTTTTTGTGCCCGGTTCGCAAACCGGGACAAACACACTTCTTCCCGCGGCAAGCAGGCTCCTGAGCACAGGCCATGTGTCCACCTCGTTGTCCTTGGCGGACACATAGGAAAGAACAGCCGACGCGCATTGGAAAATGCGCACACGATCCAGCCGTGCCGCGATTTTTGCGCTGTTTTCGGCGGCGGCGTCCGCGGGAATGGACCGCCGCCTTTTCAGGGCATCCTCGCGTATCGAAGCCTTGTGCTCAAGTGTCATCATTGGCATCTCTCGGTTTCCTGCATTACTCACCCATGGGCCCCGCCGTGGGTTTTCCATGTGTGCGCCGCCTCATGGGCGGATGGGTTGGATGCGTGCGGCTCTTTGGACTTGGCGGACTCCGGAAGCTCCTCCAACCCCGGCGCCTCCTTGACATTGCGCGCGAATGCCGACAAAACCTTGAACCACCAGGACTTGATATTCATGGCGTGTTCCTCCGTTTTCGCCCCGCAAATTCGCTTCAATTGTACCTGTCTTAATTACACCAGGGGACGGGGCGGCTATTCCCGGACACACTTCCAGCCCTGGTGGTCATGAAGTAACACGAAATCCCGCCAACGGCGGTCAGCCCCTTCCGGCCTGTTCCCTCCCGGCTGTTTCGTGAAGGCGGCCGAGTTCCTCCCGCAACAGGGCAAGTATCGGATGGTGCCAGCCTGTTGAGAGCGCCTCGGCCATACGGCGGTGGTACCACAGGCTGCCCTCGCGTCCGCCCTTGAAAAAGCGCCAAATCTCCCCGCCGTGCCTGTTGAGCATGTCCCCCAGCGAGCGCATGTTCTGGACCTTGTCCGCCGCAATGACGAGCCGGGGCTCCGGGGGCGCCGCGGCAACCAGCGCGATATGGTGCTCCTTCCGCTCCCGCCACGGGCCCTTCACGGCATCCAGCGTGTCGCTGCATGCAAGGATAATGTCGGCGACCGCATCGCCGAACATATTCCGGATGCGCCCGAGCGTGGCCTCGCCGCCCTGATCCTCCGGGGCGTCGTGCAGCAGCGCGGCAATCACCTGGTCTTCGGTTCCGCCGTATTCCCCCACCAGCGCCGCCACGCCCAGCAGATGGACCACATAGGGGCAGGGATTGGGCCCCTTGCGCGTCTGCAGCCGGTGCAGTTCATGGGCAAGCAGAAACGCCTCGTCAAAACGGGTTGAATACAAGGGAAAAACCTCCGGCCCGCACGGTCATTTCCGGTTGTCCAGCCATCCGATTAATTTTGCGGGCTGGTCGGTCTGAATCCCCCGCACGCCCCATTCCACCATCGGTCCCCAGCCTTCCGGACCATCATCGTCCACGATCATAACGACCCCGGCCCTGTCCGCCGCCTCCACGAATTCCCTGCTCAGGTTGCCGTAACTGGAGGCTATCACCCCGGTTTTCACCGCCTTCAAGACCCTTTCAAGGCCCTTTTCCGTTCCGGGATCAGGCATTGGGACGCATTCCGGGCATGCCTCGGCAAGTTTGCGCAGGTTGGACACGCTTGCATACCAGACGGCGTCGCGCTGCATGCCGTGGGCCTTCAACCTGGCCGCCACCCGCTCCACAGGCGCGTTCTTCAGGTCCACATACAAACCGATTTTTCCGGCGCAAAGGGACAGTATCTCCTCCAGCTCGGGGATGCGCTCATTGCTCCATTCAGGTCCGATGCGGCTCCCTATGTCCATGGCCTTGAGTTCGGCCAGCGTGAAGTCCGAAACCGGCCCCCGGGCGTCCCTGGTGTAATCGTCCACCTCGGCATTGTGCACGCTGACGATATGCCCGTCCCTGGTGGTGCGAAGGTCCACCTCGACGAAATCACAGCCCAGTTCTATCGCCTTCGCGTAGGCCGCGAGCGTATTTTCAGGGATGCCCTCGTGCGCGCCCCGGTGGGCCACCACATACACCCCGCCATGGGCAGGCTGTCTTTGCGGCAGGGGGGCGGACGCATCCGCACCCCAGGCGCACACCGCAAAAAACACCGGCAGGACAAATGCAAGACAACTCTTTTCCATATTTCACGTCCTAATGGCGCACGTCGCGCTGAAGCAACTGCAGGAACTCCTGGCGGGTAATCTCGTCGTTGTGGAAGCTGCCGAGCACCGACGAGGTGGTCATGACCGAGGTTTGCTTTTGCACACCGCGCATCATGGTGCAAAGATGGCGGCACTCCAGCACCACCCCGACGCCCTCCGCCTGGGTGTGGTCCATGATGGCGCGGGCAATCTGCGCCGTGAGGCGCTCTTGAATCTGGAGCCTCCGCGCGTAGAAGTCCACAATCCGGGCAATCTTGCTCAGGCCGATCACCTTTTTCTTGGCAATGTAGCCCACATGCGCCTTGCCGAAGAAGGGCAGCATGTGGTGCTCGCACATGCTGTACATTTCGATGTCACGGGAGATGATCATGTTGTTGGATTCGGCCTCAAAAACGGCGTTGTTGATGATCTCGCCGATGTCCTTCTTGTAGCCGGAGGTGAGAAACTCCAGCGCCTTGGCGTACCGGTGCGGGGTTTTGAGCAACCCCTCGCGGTCCGGATCCTCGCCGATTTCAAGCAGCAGCTCCCGCACCAGTCCGGCGACACGGTCAATATTCATAAACCAAACCTTTCCCTGAGTTTTCCGCGGAATTCCTCGTCTCTCCGCAGCAATACGGCTTCATCGAGATTCACCAGGCCGGCCAGCGCGCCAAGGCCCGGGATTACAATCTCCGGGTCAAGGGCAAGCAGTGCCGCCCACAAAAACGGCCTTTTCAGCAGGTCATCATCCGGAACAGACAACCCGGCTTCACGGACGACCATGTTTCCAAACAGCAGAATATCCAAATCGACGGGGCGGGCGGCATACTTGTCGGCGCTCCGCACGCGGCCCAGCTTCTCCTCGATGCCCCGAAGCACCCGGGATTTCAAATTCCGCGCATCCCCGTCATACTCGGCGCGCACGACGCCATTCAAATAATCCGGCTGTTCGGGACGGCCAATGGCCGGGGTGCGGTAAAAAGGCGAAAGACCCGTGATTTTCATTTCACGGCCCATTTCCCCAAGCGCCGCCATGATGTTTTTTTCCGGCGAAAGATTTGCCGCCACGGAAACATGGCACACGGTTGCGGACATCTGTCAGCCCATCATTTCCGGGGTTCTGCTGATTTCCACCGCCACGCTGCGGGCAAAGCGCAGCGCACCGGGCTTGTCCACCGACACGTCGGTGCGGCGCACCCGCGCGTCCGCGAGGCAGATGCGGGCCACCTCCTCGGCCAGTTTCTCCACCAAAAAGAATTCGGAAGCCTCCACCATCCCAACAATGGCCTTTTTCACCCGTTTGTAGTCCACGGTGTCGCCGATGTTGTCGCTGCGGCAGGCCTCCCGGTAGTTGGCATGGAGCGTCACATTGATGATGATGTCCTGCTTTGACGTGCGCTCCTCGGGGTAAATGCCCACCACGCAGCGCAGCTGGAGGTCGCGGATGTGAATCTTGTCCAAATGAGGCTCATTCATAGACATGCCCCCTCAAGTGCCGCCCGCCGTCCACATAAATGGTCTGCCCGGTGATGAACCCGCCGCGCATGAGAAACACCGCGGCCTCGGCGACACCCTCCTCGGAACCGTGCCGGTGGAGGGGGTTGCTGTGGGCCAGCGACTCCAGGTAGGTGTCGTCCTTGCCGGCCGGGGGCAGCACCAGGCCGGGCGACACTGCGTTCACCCGGATGCCCGGCGCGTATTCCAGCGCCATCATCCGGGTTATTGTCTGGAGCATGCGCTTGCTGAGATGGTAGGACGCATGCCTGCGGTCATAATCCATGGTCATGGTGTCGAGCAGGTTGAGCACCGCGCCGGGGCGTCCCTGCGCGGCAAAAGCGCGCGCGGCAAACATGGGGGAGAGGGCGTTAATCCGGACATTCTCCTCCACCGAGCCCATCGTGGCCTCCGCGAGGGTGTCCTCGCCGAAAATGCTGGCGTTGTTGACCAGCATGTCCAGCCCGCCGCACACTCCGGCGGCCCTGCCCACCAGCTCCGCCGCAGCCTCCGGCTCCCGCAAATCCGCCTGGAAAAGCCACGCGTTCACACCCAGGCGGCGCGCCTCCCGCGCCGTGTCCCCGGCGTCACCCGCCGAGGTGTTGTGGTGCAGCGCCACATGAACGCCCTCGCGGGCGAACCGGAGCGCAATGGCGCGGCCCAGACGTTTTCCGCCACCGGTTATCAAGGCGGTCTTTCCCGCCAGCGCTGTCCAGTCGCCGCCCAAATCCCGTCTCCGTTCGGTTTATTGCCCGTCCCAGCGGGGCTCCATCTCAATGTACAGGGTGCGTATGCCGCGCATCACCTTGAACACCACGCTGTCGGGAGCCTCCCCGGCAATGCGCTCCATCTGGTCCCGCACCCCGGCGGCGTCCACCACGGCCCCGCCATTGATTTCCAACAACAGATCACCCGCCTCAAGCATTCCAAGTGCCGCCCAGCCGCCCGGCCGCACCTGCTCCACCAGGGTGCCCTGCTGGTTCTCCTGCCATTTTTCCGTGGCCACATCGTACAGGGTGATGTCGCGCACGGTAAATTCGAATTTCTCATCCCGGTAGCGTTTCATCTCCCTGGCCAGTTTGGGCGCCTGTGCCAGTTCCACGGGTATTTTCAGGCTTTCCGCGCCCCGCCGCACCTCAAGTTCGGCGGTCGCGCCCACCGCATACTGGCGGCGGACAAGGATGAGCAGTTCCTCGTATTTTTCCGGCGTGTTCGCCGTCATCGGCTGGCCGTCCACCGCCAGAATCAAATCGCCCGCCTTCAGCCCCGCCTTTTCGGCCGTGCTGTTTTTGTACACATGGGTCACCCGGAACCCCGCCATGCCCGGCTCGCCCAACTGCTCGGAGATGTCCTGCGTGATCACCTGGGTCTCCACCGGGAGCCAGGCCTTCTTGGCCTCCATGCCGGGATCAATCAGATCCTTCACGCCCACCTTGACCACGGTGATGAAGCGCTCGGTTTTCCGCTCAAAGGTGGCAAGCACGGGGACGGGGTTTTTCTGTTCCCTGGTGATTTCCCCGGTCATTGCGACAAACTCCCTGACGCTATGCACCGGCCTGCCCGCAACCTCCACGAGGACATCATCATCCTTCAGCGCGGGCTTGGCTTCGGCGGACGGCCCCCCGGGCCGCACGGAGGTCACCAAAACGCCGTCCGTGTTTTCGCGCTTCATTTCGCGGGCCATCATGAAGGAAATGTCCCGCATGGTGATTCCCCACTGGGTTTGCTCAAACTGTTTCGGCTCGTAGGGCTCCCGCTCCGTGGGCGTCGCGCTTAATTCAAGCACCGTTCCCGCGCGGTCCACCTTCAGCGGCACCGGGGCGCCAACGGCCAGTCCGGCCACCCTGCGGTTGAAGTCCGGGATTTGTTCGGCAAATTTCACATCCACCGCCGCCCCCGCCAGTTCAAGCAGGTAGTCGCCCGCCTTCAGGCCCGCCGCATCCGCGGGAGAACCCGCAATCACCCCGCCCACAAGCACACCCGCGACCCGCTTGTCGGACTTGAGCCGCGGCTGCACATCCACCCCCAGCCACGCCCTTTCCACCTTTCCCTTTGCGATGAGCGCGTCGGACACCTCACGGGCGAGGTTTCCCGGAATCGCGCCGGAAAGGCCCAGTTTTATCTCATTGATGCCGATGACCTCCCCGGCGAGGTTGATGAGCGGCCCCCCGGAGTTGCCGCCGTATATCTCGGCGTCATGGCCAATCCACTTCACCAGCGCGCCCACGTCCTCCCCGTCCTGCTCCATGCCCCCGAAGGCCTTCATCCACTTGGGCATGATCATTTCCGTGTTGCTGGCTATGCCCAGGGTCACCGACTGGGAAAGCGCCAGGGGGCTGCCCATGGCCAGCAGCGGATCCCCCACACGGACCGCGTCGGAGTCGCCAAAGGGCGCCACCGCAAAAGTGCGCCCCCCGACGTTCTTTAGTTTGATGACCGCAATGTCCGTGAGCGGGTCCGTGCCCACCAGCTCCGCCTCCAGCTCCTCCTTGTCGGCAAAGGTGCATTTGAGGTGCTTGGCGTGGCCCGCCACATGATGGTTGGTGATGATGTGCCCGTCGGCGCGGATGACCACGCCGCTGCCGGATGACTCCGACTTAAATTCACGCCCCTCGTTGTAGTAGGTGTCCACCACATGAATGCGCACCAGCGCAGGGGTCACCCGGTCCACCGCGCCCTTCACCCGCACCTGGTCGGGCATGGATTCCTGGGCCCAAAGGCATCCCGCGCACGCCGCGAAAACAAGCAAAAAGACCCTGCAATCAGCTCCAAACCCCATGTCATACTTCCTTTAAGGTAATTCTTCTCCCCGGACACCGCCGCCCGGCACACATCGCCGTGCGGTGAAGGCCAATTTTATCCCCCGGGAAGCCGCGCGCACAACCACAAAAAAAAATAACCAGCCGGAAGAGAAGCCCAGCCGGATGACGGCTGTGCAGGTACTCTTGGGGAAGGAGTGACGTGAGGCAGATGGTTTGCCGCGCGATCCGGTGCGCACTCCTCTTCCGGCTGATTGTGAAAACCTCTTGTAAAGGGAGGGGGTTCCGGCCCGGGGCGCCGTGCAGGTACTCTTGGGGAAGGAGTGACGTGAGGCAGATGGTTTTTGACGCCCGCCGCGGATGCCGCGCCTCCCTTTACAAGCAAAACCGTTTGCATGCCCATGATGGCTTTGCGGGGCGGACCACTGTGACCCGCAGCTTGGCAGGTACTCTTGGGGAAGGAGTGACGTGAGGCAGATGGTTCGCCGCATGGTCACCGCCGTCCGCCCCAAAATTAAGGCACTATCAACGGTTATGATGATTCAACTGTCAAAAACGAACCCTGTTCAGGGACTGGTTGCGGTCACCTCCACAAACGGCGTGTCCAGCGTGCCCGATGTGTAGTCGGGCAGAACGCGTATGTGGTAAATGGGGCTTTTGTCCGTCATCAAGCCCTTTGGAATCGCCACGGTGTGGTGGTTCATGGTTTTGTCGGAAAAAACCGCCGCGTCAATCCGGCCCTTGAAAAGGGGCCGCATGTTCGAGTCGGATATGTAAACGTTGTAGGAGGCGTGGCCGGAGACATACGGATCGGGGGTCCACTCAAAGTGCAGCGCCGCCACCGCATGCCCCAGCGTCTCCACCACAAAGACCTGCTCCGCGCGGAACACTTTCGGGTTGACCTGCTTCGGCATCGCGTTGAACGCGGCCTCGGCGGACAAATTGGGGCGGAGCAGGGCCACTTTTTCCGCAAGCGCGTCCAAACCCTCCGCGCTCCTGGCCACCAGCGTGGTCATGTCCTGGCGGACATGGGTTTGCTCACCCGCGCGAAGGATCACAAAGGCCTGGCGGTTTTCCACCTGCACCTGGCCGTGAACCACCTTGACCACCGTTCCCGCATCGTCGACGGCAACACTGAAGGAGGTGCCGAACACCGTGATGAGGCCGTCGGGCGTGTTGACACGGAAATACCGGTCACCCTTGCTCACGTCCAGGAAAATTTCCCCGGACTGAAGGCGCAACTCACGATCATGGGCGACCGTGACGCCGGTGTCCCCAAAAACGCGCACCTGGGTGGGGCCAATGAGCCCAAGCACCAGCACGCTGTCATCATTGGTCTGGTAGCAGGTGTCGGTGAGGATGTTTTCCTTCTCCCGCACGGCGCTCTCGCGGGCAAGCAGTTCATGGGTTTTCGCGGCCTTGCCCTGCTCAAGAAGGACCTTGCCGACAACGCGTCCGGGGGTGTCATCCTTCTTGGGCCAGACCATAAGCAGTCCGAAGCCCATGAGAAGCAGCACCACCGGCGTGAACACGGGCAGCCAGGACATGGCCCAGCGCAGACCGCCCTGCGGACGGTTGGGGTGCTTGATCCGCTCGGGCAGCTCATGGGAGCCGTAATTGCCCGTGTCCATGTCGGGAAGATGCATCATCACCGACTGGGTCATGTCATGGTCCAGACGCGCGGGGGCAAACGCCTCAAACAGGCGGGACGCCGTCAGGCGCGTGGCCTCAAGCTCGCCGCGGCAGGACTGGCAGTCGCGGATGTGCCCCTCAACCTTGAGGGACTCATCGTCGCCGGCCTCGCCGTCAACGTAGGCGTTGATTAGCCTCTTTATTTCCTGACACGACGCCAAGGAACCACAACCTCCGTTGTCTCTTCGTCCTTCAACCATTCACGCAGCTGCCGCATGGCGCGCCGCAGTGTTCCACGAACCTCGTCCACCGTGTCGCCCGTGAAGCTGCTTATCTCCTCGTAACTCATCTCCTGCATGTAACGCAGCACCACAGGCAACCGGTAGGGCTCCGGAAGCGATTCTATCGCCTCCTGCACCCTTGCCAACTGTTCAACTGTGTTCGCGGCCGCATCAGGCCACGCCCGTCCATCCTCGACCGGGACAGTCCGTCCATGGGGCAGCGGCGTCTCCCGGCGAACCCGCGACATGTTACGCCGCAGCCAGTTTGCCGCTGTCCGGGTTGTGATGCCTTTCAGCCACGGGGCAAACTGCTCCGGCCTGCGCAGGCTTCTCAAACTCCGGTAAGCCGCCCAAAAAGACTCTTGAACTATGTCATCCGCTGCTCCGTAACGGCCCGCATAACACTGGGCCGTGGCGTGAACAGCGCCTTGATAACGCGTCACCAGCCGGCCAAAAGCCTCTTTGCTTCCGGCCCTTGCCAATTCAACTAATTCTGCATCACTCGGATGCATCCAACATCCTTCCCCGGTTAACGCACATTCACCCTAACCAATCCGTCATCACGTTTCTGTTAATAAAGTGGCCTACCCGCCGACAATCCGCACAAACCGTTCCATAATGGAACGCATAGGTAGATTTGATCCTTGCCAGCCCATATTTTGCGATTAGGAGGCCGCATTATGATTCAGGCGCAGAAACATAATAAACCAGCGTTTTCCCGTTGCCGTCCAAAGAATAGGAGCCAACATGGCCGGGAACAAGCGCGGCCTGGCCGCGCTGCAAAGACAAAGCCGTCTTTTCCGTCCGCACCGCAAGATCTCCCGAACAGGAAAGCACCAGATGGAATGAATCCTTCCCCTTCTCCCGGTCATACCCCCCATGGCACACAATCTCCTCCGCCGTGAAATAACGGCACGCGGACAGGAGACGGCGGGTTGCAACGGACGACTCCTCCAACACCCTGGAAACGGACGGCCCCCCGTGTTCCTCCCCGAAATGAATGGATTCCAACGCCTGGTTGACATGCAGTGTCCTGCCGCGGCCCCGCGCGTCCACCCGGTCCCAGTCATACACCCTGTAGGTGATGTTGCTGTTTTGCTGTATTTCAGCAATCAGCATGTCCGCACCGATGGCATGCACAGTGCCCGCCGGGACAAAAACTGATGTGCCCGCCGGGGCGGCGAAACGGCACATCAACCCGGCCACCCCGGAACCTGCCAACGCATTGGAAAAATCCTCCCGGGCCACTTCCGGTTTGAGCCCGCAAATCAATTCACCCCCCGGGCCCGATTCAAGCACATGCCACATTTCCGTCTTGCCCACGTCTTTTTCACCAAGCCGGGCGGCGGTTTCATCATCGGGATGAACCTGCACGGAAAGGGCCTCGGCGGAGTCAATCAGCTTCAACAAAAGGGGAAAGCGTCCGTCCGGGGTGGGGTGGACGGTATTGCCGAGAAGCCACCGGGGGGTGTGGAGCATGATCTCGCGCAGGGAACGCCCGTCCCACGGGCCGCCATCCACAATGCTTTCGCACTCCGCATGGTCCGAAACCAGCCACGCCTCCCCAACGGTGACCCCGCCGGGCACGCCATGGCCCAGACTGTCACGGAGCCGGGTGCCACCCCAGACACGCTCAAACCAGGCGGGATGAAAAGAAAGCAGGTCTGGGGTCTCATTCGTCATATTCAATATCCCTTTTCTCCGACACGGCGGGGGCGTGCGCGGGGAGATAATAACGGACAAGCCCGTCCTCCTGCCTGGAAACCAGCAACCCCCTGGACTCAAGCAGTTCCAACTGGCCCACCCCCACGGAAAGGCAGAAAAACACATCCTCCGAGGTCATGCGGGGATACAACAGGCTGGCCGCCTCGAAGGGGGTGCGGCCCCCCTCTGGGAAACACTCCATGATGCGGCTGTTTCTGCGCTCATGCTGGGCCAGAATCCCGTCCACCACACTACGGTGGTCCCTTATGGGGCCGCCATGCCCCGGAAAACAAACATCCACGTCAACCGCCCGCGTTACACGCAGAGACTCCTGGTACTGCACCAGGCTTTGGGCGCGGCGCATGCCGGGCTTTGGCCGGCGTAAAATAGGATTGGGGTTTATCTTCTCGAGGATGTGATCGCCCGTCACCGCCCAACGTTCCTGGTCGCGCACAAAGAGCGTGTCGGTGGGGGAATGGCCGGGCACATGCACCACCCGGAATCCGTCCAGTTCTTCCCCGTTGGCAAGCGCCCGATCCATGGTGTAAATGTCTATGAAATGCCGGTGCTGGTCCCGTCGCAGCAGATAAGCGGCAATCCATTCCCCGGGCACGCCCATCTCCGCCATCAGCCCCGAAAAATACTCCGCGTGGGCGTCGTTGTAGCCGTAGGAAAGCTGAATCTCCTCCAGCAGGTCCGGATGGCCGCAAATTTCCGCGGACGATTCGCTGATGACACGCCTGAGCAGGCCCACATGGTCGAAATGGTGGTGGGTGAGCATCACCCGCCCGATGTCGCAAACCCGAAGCCCGATGCCGCCCAGTCCGGCACAAAGGGCGTCCCATGCCTCGTAGGTGAGCACCGCCGCGTCAAAAAGGGTCACCATGCTCCCGCCCGTGTGCACATACACATTGACATCCCCCACCGCAAAGGGTGTCTGGATGGCGATGCAATGCAGTTCCGGAACAGGGGAGGAGCCGCCCATGATCAGCCCCCCTTCCTACCGGGGGAGCAGCAGCGGCGTGTCGGCGGGTTGGAGGGTGGAAAGATAGGCATTGATGAGTTCCGGGCCGAAAAAAAGGAACAACAAACCGCCGACGGCCAGATAGGGGCCGAAAGGCAGGTAATGCCCCTGCAGGGTGATGTTTTCATCCCCGTCACCCTCCTTCGGCTCCGTGCCCTCCGCAGCCTCCCCGCCGTCCGCGGGGGCCGCCTTCGCGGCGGTGGGCCGGGCGCGCATGTAAAGTATGAGCCCCAGGCCCACTACACTGCCGATGATGGAGGCCGCCATCAGCGTGCCCAGCGCGCCACGCCAGCCCAAAAAGGCGCCCAGCATGGCCAGCAGTTTCACATCACCCATGCCCATGCCCGGCTTTTTCAGCAGCAGCACCGTCACCCGGTCAAGGGTGAACAGGATGCCGCCGCCCACCAGCACACCAAGGAGCGCATCAAACACCTGGGTGACCCGCAGCCCGGATTCGGGCCCCCAAACCATCCCCAAGAGCGCGAGCCCAACCCCGGCGGGAATTCCGGGAAGGGTTATCTCGTCCGGAATCGTCCAGTCGGCCAAATCCTGGAAGGTCACCACCACCATCCCGGCGCACAGCAGCATGTACACCGGCGTGGCTGCGGAAAAGCCGAAACGCCAGTACACCGCAAGGAAGAGGAGGCCGGTCACCGCCTCCACCACGGGATAGACCCAGCTGATGGGCAGGCCGCAGTGGCGGCACTTGGCCCCCAGCATCAGCCAGCTTATGAGCGGAAGATTGTCATACCAGGCGATGCTGTTCATGCACTTGGGGCACCTGGAACGCGGGCTGATGACGGAAAGCCCCTCGGGCCAGCGGCTTACGCACACATTGCAGAAACTGCCTATCATCGTGCCCAGCAGGAAGGACACCACCAAAAAAAAGCCGTGAAGGGGCTGCAAACTTTCAGGAAGACCCATAACACTCCATTTCAAAGGTAGGAAACCCGTGCCAATAATGGCGGATAGTATAAGGACAGCGCTTCAAACCAAGCAAACAACCCGAAAGCTGTTTTTGATCACGCCCCACCGGCCGCGTTTGAATCTCGGAAAACAAATTGCGCCGGTCCGGTGGCATTTGCTATACTTCGCATCGTGTTGCCCGGCCACGGACTTAGGCGCCTTGGCCGGGTCTTTATGAGAAAACCGATTTTTCGTCCCGATGCGGGCGCGATGCAACAAGGAGACGGGTTGTGAAAAAGGACATTCACCCCAAGAATTACCGTGATGTCGTCTTTATGGACGTTGGCGCCAATGTGATGTGGCTTTCCAAGTCCACCGTGAAAACGGAAAAGACCGTCCAGTATGAAGGCAAGGATTATCCGCTTTACACGCTGGAACTCTCCAGCGCGTCCCATCCCTTCTACACGGGCAAGCAGAAGTTCGTGGACAGCGAAGGCCGGGTTGAGCGCTTCCAGAAGAAATTCGCGAAGAAATAATCCGATTATCCCCCCATGGACAGCCTGATGCGGGAGAAACTCCGTTCGGTGGTAGGGGAATTTGACCGCCTGACGGAGGAGATGGCCAGCCCTGAAGTGGCGATGGATCCCCAGAAGTACATGAAACTGGCCAGAAAGCACCGCGAAATGAGCGAGCTGGTCTCCTGTTTCAGGCGCTTTGAGGATGCCGAACGCTCCCAGGAAGAGGCCGAGCAGGTGCTGCGCGACGAGGACGATCCGGAAATGATCGCCATCGCCACGGAGGAACGGGAGCTCGCGCGCGAAACCCTCTCCACCCTTGACGGCACCCTCCGGCTTCTGCTGGTCCCCAAGGATCCCAACGACGAGAAAAACACCATTGTTGAGATCCGCGCCGGCACGGGTGGCGACGAGGCGGGCCTTTTCGCGTCCGACCTCTACCGCATGTATTCCCGCTTCGCCGAAACAAAAGGCTGGAAGGTGGAGGTGCTCAGCTCCAACGCCACCGAGCTGGGGGGCTACAAGGAAATCACCTTCCAAATCACCGGCGACTGCGTGTACAGCGGCATGAAATGGGAGGGGGGGGTGCACCGCGTCCAGCGCGTGCCCGACACCGAAACCCAGGGACGCATCCACACCTCCGCCGTCACCGTGGCGGTGCTGCCCGAGGCAGAGGAGGTGGACATCGCCATCGACCCCAACGACCTCCAGATCGACGTGTACCGTTCCAGCGGGCCGGGCGGCCAGAGCGTGAACACCACCGACTCCGCCGTGCGCATCACCCACAAGCCCACCGGCATGGTTGTCACCTGCCAGGATGAAAAGTCCCAGCACAAGAACAAGGCCCAGGCCCTGCGCGTGCTCCGGGCGCGCCTCCTCGACATTAAAATTCAGGAGGAGGAAAACTCCCGCGCCGCCAGCCGTAAAAGCCAGGTGCGCTCCGGCGACCGCAGCGAAAAAATCCGCACCTACAACTTTCCCGAAAACCGGGTCACCGACCACCGCATCCACCTTTCCCTCTACAAGCTGCGCCAAATTCTGGAGGGCGACCTTCAGGACTTCATTGACGCGCTCAACGCCGCCGACCGCGCCGCGCGGCTCTCCGAACCGGCCTGATCATGGAAGGCGCCCCCGGCGCGGCGCTCCGTGATGCCGCCGCGCGCCTGCGCGATGTGACCGACTCCCCCCGGCTCGACGCCGAACTCCTGCTCGCCCATTCACTCGGGATTTCCCGGTCCACCCTGCTGTCCCGCCTCCACATTCCGGCACCCCTCGACGGTTTTGAGGCGCTGCTTGCCCGACGGCTCAACCATGAGCCGGTGGCCTACATCACCGGCGGCAGGGGTTTCTACAACCTCGACTTCATCACCCGCCCGCCCGTGCTCATCCCCCGGCCGGAAACAGAGCATCTGGTGGAGGCCGCGCTGGCCCATTTGAAGCAATGGCGCGGGGAAAGGCCGCCGCGCATACTGGACCTGTGCACCGGCAGCGGGTGTGTCGCCATCACACTCGCATGCGAAATCCCCGGTGCCAAGGTCAGCGCCACCGACATCGGCCAGGAGGCGCTGGCGCTGGCCGATGAAAACAACCGGCTCCACAAGGCAAAGGTGCGCCTCTTGCGGGGGGACTTGTTTGACGCCCTCCCCAAGGACGAGCCGCCCTTTGATGTGATTGTGTCCAATCCGCCCTATGTGGAAACAGGGGAATGGGCCGGACTGACTCCGGATATCCGGCTCTACGAGGACACCCGCGCCCTGCTCGCGGGCGAGGACGGCCTGGACCTCATTCGCCGCATCATCCCCGAGGCCCTGCCCCGTCTCTCACCGGGCGGTCTGCTCGCCCTTGAGATGGGGGAGAAGCATCATCTGAAAGTCGCCGAACTCATGACCGCCTGCGGTTATAAAGGCGTCCGCCATGTGAAGGATTTGGCGGGCATCCCGCGCATCGCATTGGGCCTCAAATAACACCGCCGCCCGCAACAAGGCGGACGGCGGCAATAACCAAATCCCGCGTCAAACTACCGCGACTGGAGTTTCTTCGCCGAGGCCACGGAACCGATGTACTTGTCCGTGCCGATGACATAGTCGTTGATGGGGTTGCCCTTGCCGGTCTGTTTGCAGCGCTTGGCGATCCAGGCGTTCATCCGTGCGCGGAGCAGTTCCACCATGGCGGGTTCCTTGTCGGCAAGGTTGACGGACTCTTCGGGATCCTCGACGAGGTTGTACAGCTCCACCGGCGGCTTGCCGTGGAAATCGGGCTCCAGCGCCTCCCAAAACTTCCAGATCGGGGTGCGCCAGCCGTGCTTGCGCATCCAGGTGCACTCGGTGATGTAAAACTCCGAACGGGGCGACTCGCCGGGCCGGTCAAAGTACTTTTTCAGGGACACGCCGTCAAACTTCACCCCCCTTGCGCAGGCCTTCAACCCGCACAGGTCCAGAATGGTCGGAATGAGATCCTCGTGCGCGGAGTAGGCGTTGATGCGGTTGCCCATGGGCACTTTTCCGGGCCAGTAATAAATGAGCGGCACCACCAGCGTGGGCTCGTAGAGCCCGTGGTGGTCGAAATGGATGTCATGGTCATAGAGCGTCTCGCCGTGGTCGCCGGTGATGATCACCAGCGTGTTTTCGGCGCAGCCCAGCTCCTCAAGGCGGGTGATGATGCGGGCGCAGCACGCGTCCATGTAGGCCAGTTCGCCGTCATACTGGGCGATGACAAAATCCTTGTCCGTGATACCGGGCGGCATCCAGGAAAGATGGAAGTCGCGGAAGGGCTTGAAGGCCTTCACGGGCTCCATGCTCTTGTTCCCCCTGGCGCAGGGGTTCTTCGAGTAGAACATGGTGTCGAAGGGCGCGGGGGGAAGGTAGGGGGAGTGCGGATCCATGTGGCGCAGGAACAGCATCCATGGCTTGCCGGTCCTGCTCAGCCGCTCCATTTCCGGGATGGTCACATTGTTTAGGTTTTCCGCCTTGCGCGCCGGGCGGTCCTCCCAGGAAAGCCAGCCCTCAAAGTTCAGGTACTTGTCGAAGCCCCGGTAAAAACCGCCGTCAAAGCCGACCACCGTGCTGGTGTAGCCCGCCTTTTTGAGGATTTCCGGCAGGGTGGGATGGTTCTTGTCCAGCGGCCCCTTCGGCCCGAGGCTGACCATCTGGTGGGATACCACGTCCTGGCCGGTGAGCATGCTTGAGTAGGCGGGGGTGGTGGGGATGTAGGGGGAAAAGGCGTTTTCCACCAGCGTCCCCCGCGCCGCCAGCCGGTCGAAATGGGGCGTGGTCAGCCGGTGGTAGCCGTAGCAGCTCATGTGATCACGGCGGATGCTGTCAATCGCGAAAATGAGGATGTTCGGCGGTGTCTTGGCCATTTCGTGGGGTTCCTTGTGTTGTTCACCGCCCGCCGCAGGCTTTGAGGCAGGCGTTAAGATATCCGTAGCTTTCGGCGGCGATGATGGCGCAGCGGCTGACGGAATACTCCGCCGCGCCGATGACCTCCAGGTTGACCGGGCCGGTGTAGCCCGCCTCCGCCAGCACCCGGCAGTAACCAGCCAGGTCAATCCCCCCCCGGCCGCAGGCCTGGAGTTCGGGCGCGCCCGGCGAGGGGCCGGGTCCGGCGCAGTCGCGGATGTGGACGTGCCTCACCCGAGACACCACATCGCGCATGGCGTCCTTTGGCACCTCGCCCGCGCGGTGGATGTGGCTCGGGTCCATGTCGATGCCGAAGGCGGGGGAGGTGATCTCCGCCATGGCGCGAAGGGTGGTGGCCGTGTTCCAGATGGCCGCGCCCACGTGGGCCTTCACGCACAGCGTCACCCCGAAGGGCTCGGCCTTCTCCGCCATTTCCGCAAGCGTGTCAATGCTGCGCTTCAAGTCGTCCCCGTTGTCCATCTGGCCGCCGGGGCCGACATTCACCACGGGAATGCCAATTTCCGCGCCCGCCTCAAAGGCGGGCAGAAGCCGGTCCGCCTCCAGCGAGGCCACCTCCATCGCCGTGACGGGCAGATCAAATTCCTCCACCAACCCCCTGATTTCCGCCGCCTGCGCCCGCCAGTCATCCAGGCGCAGGTGCTCGCACATGCCCTTGATGGCCGAAATTTCGCAGGCGTCGTAGCCCGACCACTTGATGTGCTCCATGGCGGTCCGAAGATCGTGCCCGCCGAAAAGCACCGTGTTCACCCCGAGTTTCATCACGCGCCCCCCTCAGTATTTCACCGTCACAACGGAGTTGGTGTTCCAGGAGGTGACGCAGGCCTCGATGATTTTCTGCGCCCGCAGGGCGTCCTCGCCGCTGCCGTCCACCGCCTCGGGTTTCACCTTTTTGGCGTTCTGCTCCAGCCAGGTGTTGATGCGGCTGGCAAAGGTCTCGCTGAAGTTGGTCATGCCGCCTAGGTGGTGGTGCGACTCCCTTCCGCTGTTGCTGCGGCTGTAAAGGGTCACATCCTCGCAGGCCTCCTCCAGCACAAAGCGCCCCAGGCTGCCCGTCACCTCGCAGCGCTCCAGGCCGAAGCCGCCGCCCGCGTCGTAGCTGCCCGTGAGGTGGCCCACCACGCCGTTCTTGAACAACATGTTGGCCTGGAGGTTCGACCAGCACTTGCGGACCTTTCCGTCCCTGGTCCGTCCGTGGTTGAAAAAGGCCTGCACCTTCGCCACATCCCCGCAGAAATAACGCATCACGTCAATGGAGTGGGGGTGCAGCGCCCGCACATGGAAATGCTCCGCCGTCTCGTTGGGGTTGTCAATCCACATGGTCATGTTGATGATGTGGAGGTGCCCCAGCCTGCCCCCGTCCACCCACTGTTTGGCGAGTTTCGCGGCGGGGGTGAAGCGGTGGTTCAGGTTGATCGCGTAGCGCACCTTCATTTTCTTCGCCAGCGCCACCATCTTCTTCGCCTTGTCCACCTCGTTTGAGATGGGCTTTTCGCCAAGCGTGGGAATGCCCGCCGCAAGCAGTTCCATCGTGGGCGTGTAATGATCGCCCCCGTTCTCCCTCCCGGCGGTGCACATGCTGGCGCAGTCGATTTTGACGCCCGAACGGAGCATGTCCCCGACGCTGTAAAAGGCTTTCGCCCCGTAGGCCGCCGCGGCCGCGTCGGCCTTCTCGCGGACGATGTCGCACACGGCGGCAATCTTTGCCAGGGGGTTGTTCATGTAGCAGCGGGCGTGGACGTTGCCGATATTGCCCATGCCAACGATGGCGACTTTCAGGGGGGCCATGACTGTGTTCCTTTTTGGTTGCCTGCGGGGGCCGGAATGGGAAAGATTCAAGCATTTAAGCGCGGGGCATTTCAACCGGAGTCCGCCGGGGGGCTCTCCTCAAGGTACCGGGCGAAGGCGCAGTTGCGGCAGGAGGGGTTGGTCTCGCACCAGTCCTGGTGCATCTGGAGCAGCCCCTGCTGCAACTGGAAGGACATGGAGCGCGGCGGCGGGTTCAGCAGCCAGCGTTTCATCTTTTTTGTCACTGAATTGTCCGGCTCGCCCGGCATCCATTCGAAAAACTCCAGCACCCGCGCCTCCAGCGTCAGGTTCCTGGATTTCCTGGCCGTTGCCAGCCCGGCGGGCACAAACACATTTCCCGTGACCGAAAGCGCGCGCCCCGCGCCGAACACCGCCACGGGCGCGGGCTGGGTTCTTCCGGTCCAGGTGTAGTGGCGCGCCCAAAAGCCCAGGGGGGCGGGGAAGAATTCGGAAAACCTGTCCAGGCGCGCCCTGATGGCGAGGGGCTCCCGCCAGGCATGCTCCACCATCGCGGCCAGTCCGGTGGCGGCGGTGCGCGCCACAATCCGGGCGGCCCCCGCCAGACGCCGCTCGGGAAGGTTGGCGGGGCGCACCCCCGCGCGGGGCCACTGCGCCCCCAGGCAGCGCAGTCCCGGCAGGCTGGATTCCCGGACACTCCTGAGCCGCCGGTAATGATCCAGCGCGGCGGCGTTGTCCGTTTCGGGCTCCGCCTCCGGGAAAAGCCCCGCCAGCACAAAATACGCCGCCTCAAGCAGGAAGGGATCCTGCCGGGCAAGCTGCGCCGCCCGCTCATAGGGCAGCTGCCGGGCGAGCATCCGGAATTCCGCCTTGTACCGGCTGTAACCGCAGGCGGCCATCACCGCCTCGTAAACGGCCTGGTCCATGCCCGCCGTGTCCGCGCGTTCCCGCAGCGCACGCGCCTTGGCCACCATGCGCCACTGCCCGGCCAGCCTTAAAAATGCGGGGATGCGCCCCCGCGCGCCGCTGGAAAAGCCCTCCGCGCAGCGGCCGCACCGGGCCGGGTCGCCCGCAATGCCGCCCCCCTCCAGGGGGGGGAAGAAGTCGGATATCAGATCCCCCAGCACCAGGGTGGCCACACGGCGGTCCGATTTCGTGCGGATCACCGGCTTGGACCGGCCCACGCCGCGAAAGACCACATGGAGGATGACATTGTCATACCGGGAATCCTGCTGGTGCCCGTGGGCGCGCCAGCCACCCGGTTCCAGGTGGAGTTCGACATCACCCGCATGCAGGACGCCGTTGAAAAGAAGCTGGGCGTTCAAAAAATCCGGACCTTCGGCGGGATTGTGCCAGCCGGGGGAAAGCACCCGCACCTGGTGGCCCTCCACCGTGCGCAGTTCGGCCTCGCCCCAGGGGCGCGCCAGCCACGCCCGTTGGAGCAGCGCCTCGTCCGGCCCGGCCCCCTGCTCGCGCACCACGCCGCAGTTTTCCCGAACGCGCCCGTATTCCTCTGAAAAAACGCCGCCCATGCCGTTTTGCCCGGCTCCTGTGAGTTGTTTTCCCGCTAACCATTTCACATTTCCCCCGAAAGGTTCAAACAGGCCGCCCAAAAAGGGTAAAATGCGGGGGGACAAACCATAAGGAAACGGACAAGAGATGCGTTACAACCGTTTGGGAAAGACAGGCCTGCTTGTTTCGGAAATATGCCTGGGAACCATGACTTTTGGCAACGAATCCGATGAGGCCGCCTCCCGCGCGCTCATGGACGAGGCGCTGGAACGGGGCATAAATTTCTTTGACTCGGCGCACAATTACAACAAGGGAATCACCGAGGAGATTGTGGGGCGCTGGATTGGCCCGCACCGCGACGGGATTATTCTGACCTCAAAAATATTTTTTCCCGCCGGCGGCGGCATGAACGACCAGGGGCTCTCGCGGCGAAACATCATGAACGCCGTGGAAAAATCGCTGAAACGCCTGCAAACCGACCGGATTGATCTGCTCTACCTGCACCACTGGGACGAGAACACCTGCATCGACGAGTCCCTGCGCGCCTACAACACCCTGGTGGAGCAGGGGAAGATCCTTTACGTGGGACTTTCCAATTTCGCCGCCTGGCAGATGATGAAGGCCGTCGGCGTCGCACAACTGCGCAATTACGCCCCGGTGGTGTGCGTGCAGCCCATGTACAGCCTGGTGAAGCGCCAGGCGGAGGTGGAAATCCTGCCGATGGCGGAACATGAGGGGCTGGCCGTGGTGCCCTACAACGCGCTGGGCGCGGGGTTGCTCACGGGGAAATACCTCACCGGCGGCACGGGACGGCTGAACGAGGCGGAAATGTACCGGCAGCGCTACGCCAACCCCGTTTACGCCGAAGTGGCGGGCCGGTTTGTGGAATACGCCCGGTCAAGGGGCCAATCCCCGGCGGCACTGGCGGCGGCATGGGTCATGAGCCGCCCGGGAATCACGTCCACCCTCATCGGCGCGCGCACCCTGGAACAATTCCGGGACACCCTGGGATGCATTGACTTGAGGCTCACACCGGAGGAGCGGGCCGGGATTTCGGCGCTCTCCCCGGAACCACCCCACGCCACCGACCGGGAATCCATGGAGGCGATGAAGGCGCGCGGCTGGTGACAACCGGGGCGGTTTGCGCGGGGCGGCGGTTTGACGTGGGCGGGGGGATGCCCTAATATGAGGCACAGTCGGCAACAGTTTGAGGGAAAACACAGTCATGGGATGGCTTGACAAGTTAAATCCGCTGGCAAAACGGGGCGCAAAAGTCGCGGACACACCGCAAAAGACCTTCGGTCCGGGCGAAGAACCGCAGTTCGAGCTGTCCCATGTGGGACCGTACAAAATCATCGCCCCCATCGGCAGCGGCGGCATGGGCACCGTGTACAAGGCCATTGACCCGGTCCGCGACGTGACCATCGCCATCAAGGTGCTCCACAAACAGTACGACGAGGACAAGAAAAAGCGCCGCCGCGACTATCTCGGCCGCGAAGTGCTCATTGCCGCGCAGCTTAACCACCCCAACATCATCAAGATGAACAAGGAAATTGTCGTGCAGGAGGATGTGGAGGGCAACCTGCGGCGCTGCCTGCTCATGGAGCTGATTGACGGCTATGACATGGGCTACCTCATCAAGAACCGCGACCTCGTTTCCCTGAAACAAATGGTGTCCGCCTGCATCCAACTGTGCGACGGCCTGGATTTCCTCCACCAGCACGGGATTGTGCACCGGGACGTCAAACCGACCAATTTCCTCTTTTCCAAGGACTGGAAGCAACTGAAAATCGTGGACTTCGGCCTTTCCAAGTCCACCACCGGGTGGCGGCTCCGCTTCATGCGGGAAAGCGGCGGCACCCGCATGTACATGGCGCCGGAGCAAATCCGCAAGAAAAAAATGGACGGGCGGGCGGACATTTTCTCCTTCGGCATCACCATGTACGAGCTTTTCACGGGACAGCACCCCTTTTTCGCGCCCAACGCGCGCCAAATCAGCAAGCAGATTCTCAGCCCGCGCTTCCAATGCGCCCCGGCATCCTCCCTCAACCCCCAAATCACCCACAAGCTGGACGCGGTGCTCATGAAGGCGCTCCAGCGCAGCCTGAACAAACGCTATCAGTCCTGCACCGAGCTGTCGCTGGACCTGCGGCGCGTGTTCGAATCCCAATCACGGATATAAGCCATGCCAACAAAGCGGTATTTTTCAAAATCCAAGCGCGAACCCGGACTGGGCCGTTTTATTTTCATCATCACACTGGTGGTGGCGGCGGGCGGCGGCGCGTTTTATGCCTACAACCATTTCAGCACGGGCTACCTGTCCGGGCTGACCAGCGCCCCCGCCGGGGCGGCCGAAGCGCTGGCGGAGGCGAAGGCCCTGCTTGACCAGGGGAACCTTGACGGCGCCGCCGAAAAAATCGGCAGGCTGGCGGATTCCTCCGACCCGCTCATGGGGCCGAGGGCCGTGCTGCTGTCCTCCGAAGTGGAGGAGGCGCGGGGCAACGCCGCGGGCGCGCTGGAAAAGGTGGAGGCCTCCCTGGAAAAATTCCGGACCAGCCCGGAGTATCCCGCCCTCGCCGTGCGCCAGGCGCGGCTCCTTGAAAAGGCCGGACGCGCCGCCGACGCGGTGAGGGTCTACGAGAGCCTGCGCGACAACGCGCCCCCCGAGATGCGCGCCGTCGGTCTCTGCGGCCTCGCCCGGGCGAAGGAGCAGGCGGGCGACCTGGTCGCCGCGCGCGACCTGTGCTTCGACGCCGTCAAAAACGCGCCCTGGGGCGGTGCCGTGTGGAACGAGGCGGTGGATTCCCTCGGGCGGCTCAACGTGCAGCTCATCTTTTCCCCGCAGGAAACCCCCGAAAGCCGATTCTACGCCGTGGAGAAGGGCGACAGCATCACCAGCATCGGCATCAAACTCAACACCACCCAGGGGCTGCTGGTGCGCGCCAACAATCTGGGGGACAACACGGCGCTCTCCCTCGGCCAGCGGCTCAAGCACACGCCGAAGGACTTCCACATCATCATTGACCGGAGCTCCTGCCAGTTGTTTCTTTTCGACAACAAGGGGCTGTTCAAGCGCTACCGCGTGGGGCTCGGCATGCCCGGCCACGAAACCACGCCCGGCAAGTACACCATCGGCGACAAACAGAAGGATCCCGCGTGGTTCAAGCCGGGCTTCGGCCGCATCCCCCCCGGTGACCCGGCCAACGAGCTGGGCGTGCGCTGGATGCCGCTGGTGCCCACGGAGCCAAGCCTTCCCAAGGACCTCGGCATCCACGGAACCATCGCCCCCGACTCCATCGGACAGTTCAGTTCCCACGGCTGCGCCCGCATGCTGAACGAGGAGGTGGTGGAATTGTACGACCTTGTGGTGCGTTCCACCCCCGTGGCGATTGTTGAAAAGTATGATCCCGCGGCCTCGGCCGAAACCGCCGCCCCGGCCCCCGCGCAGGCGGCCCCTGCCGAGGAGCCCGCCCAGGATGCGGACACGGCGGCGGCCCCGGCGGTGCAGCCCGCCGTGTAGCCGAGGAGCCCGACGGAACAAACAATGCACGAGTCCTTCAAGGCGCTGGTTGAAAACCTCTGCGCGCCGCCCGGACAGCGGGACGGCGGCGGGGGGGTGTTTCCCTGCGCGCCCCTGGACAACGCGGCCATGCTTCCCGCGCTCCTCGGCGAAGCCGCGCTGCTGGCTGATGAATTTGCGGGGGGGGGCGTGCTGGCCGTGATGGACCGGGAAACCGCCGCGCTGCGGGCCTTCCCGCCCGGCGCGGGCCGCCGGATCATCGTGCTGGACGGAACGGATGAAAACGCCGCGCCGCGCCTGCCCATGACGCCGGATGACCGGCTTTTCATGCTTCTTTGCGGCCCCTTCTGCGCCGCCTTTTTCACCGCCGCCGGGGCCTCTCCCGCGGGCGGATGGACCACCCACCGGCCCGCCGTGCTCGAAATCGCCGGTGCCCTCCTGCCGCCGGAGTGCCCGACGGCCCCGCCGCAGGGGCCGCAGGATGCGGGGGGGCGCGCGGCCATGCGCCTCGCCGCCGCGCAGGCGCGCCTGCTCGCCTCCCGCGAGAAAACCCTCCTCGCCGAAAAGGACGACGTCCGCGCCGTGGTGGAAATCATCAAATCCATCTCCACCAAACGGCGCGTCCAGGAGGTGCTCTCCGAACTCGTGCGGCAGGTGTCCCTCTTCATCGACACCAGGCGCTGCTCCATCGTGCGTGTCTGGGAGGAAGGCGGCACCGGGCGCGTCATTGCCTCCCACGAGGACAGCACGGTCAGCGACCGGGAAATCAGCCTCGACAAGTACCCCGAACTGCGCGCCGCCGCCGCGCAGGCCGGAAAATCCCTCATCATCAACCAGGCCGCCGGGCACCCCCTGACCCGCGACTTCGCCGAGGTCTTCGCCAGGGCGGGGATAGAGTCGCTGCTCGTCGTGCCCGTCACCCCGCGCGGCGTCCAGGCGGGCACGCTCCTGCTCCGGGCGGCCCGGAAATCCGGCGGATTCACCCGGCGCGAGGCGGACTTCTTCGAAATCCTCGCCGAGGCCGCCGCAAACGCCCTGGAGCGCGCCTTTCTCATCGACAACCTCCAGCGCGCCAACGAGCAGCTCGAACACCTCGCCATCACCGACGCGCTGACCGGGCTCCACAACCGCCGCTACCTCTTCGACCGCATCGAGCAGGAAATGGAGCGCGCCCTCCGCTACGGCCAGCCCCTGTCCTGCCTCATGCTCGACGTGGACGACTTCAAGCGCGTCAACGACACCCAGGGGCACATCATGGGCGACGCCGTGCTCCGCGAAATCGCCCGGCGCATGCGCCGCTCCATCCGCCGCGTCGACATCCCCGTCCGCTACGGCGGCGAGGAATTCGTCGTGCTCCTGCCCCAGACCGGCGTCCGCGGCGCCGCCACCGAGGCCGAGCGCATCCGCGCCACCATCGACGGCACCCCCTTCGACGGCATCCCGTCCGGCCACAAAATCACCGTCAGCGTGGGCGTCGCCACCCTCGACCACCCCGCCATGACCACCGGCGAAGACCTCCTGCGCGCCGCCGACGGCGCGCTTTACACCGCAAAAACAACCGGAAAAAACAGGGTCGTCCTCCACAACAGGGACGCCCAAGAGGAAAAACCATGACCACATCCGTCACCCGCGCCGCCCTCGCGGCGAGCCTGGCCCTCGCATTCGTCCTGCTGCCCGGCTGCGGCACCGTCTCCATCCCCCTTGTCGGCGGCGGCGCCCCCAACTACGCAGAACTGCCCGAACAGGAACTGCACGGGCTCGCCGCCACCATTGAGGGCGAGGTGCGCGCCGGAAACCGCGAGCCCGCCATCGAAAACACCGCCGGCCTCGTGGTGGACACGCCGGAAGTCGTCCAGGCCATCCGCACCCGCGCCGCGCGGGCCGCGCTCGTGGACCAGCTCCTCTCCACTGGTTTCGCCGCCGAGCAGCCCAACGGCACCATCACCCTCCTGCGCAGCGGCGAGTACAAAAAGGCCACCAACCCCCGCGAGCGCGACAAAAACGCCCTCGTCGTCATGAGCGAAAACCAAAACCGCTGGACCATCTACGAGGGCATCGTCAAAGCCTCCAACCTCCGCGCCAAATCCCTGCCCGCCGTGCAGGACGCCTTCTACAAGGCCCGCGTCGAACTCCTCCAGGCCGGACAGAAATACGAGGACCCCTCCGGCGCGGTCGTCGAAAAATAAGTCCGCACCGCAGCATCCCCCTTCAATTTCCCACCCCCGGTGACGTAACAGCACCGGGGGATGTTTTTTAACCACGGAGGCCGCCGGAGAGGCACAGAGGGAACCACGGAACACACAGAACAGACGGAAAGGGAGGAGGGGCAGATTTTTTAACCACAAAAGATCACAGAGGAAGCACTGAAAAAATCATGAAAAAATCTTTCAATGTAGGGGCGGACCCCCGTGTCCGCCCGCGCCGTTATTCTTTGTGCCTTCGTGTCTTGGTGGTGTTTTTCCGGAATACTCACACAGAGGCACAGGGGCACAAAGGAGGAAAAGAGGGGGGAGGAAATTTACACGAAGACGCGAAGGCGCGAAGGAAAGAACACGGGCGGACACGGGGGTCCGCCCCTACAAATCTATTTTTTTCCTTCCGTGTGTTCGGTGTGTTCCGTGGTTCCTTCTTTTCCCGTGCGCCTGTGCCTCCGTGTGGGAATTCTTCTTCTTTGCGTCTTTGCGCCTTTGCGTGAAACTCCCGGAAATCCTCACACAAAGCCACGGAAGCAAAAGGAAGAGCAGGGCGGGGGAATGGCGTTTTCAGCCGAGGGCTTTGACCGCCGTGAGCACTTCTTCGGCGTGGCCTTCGGGCTTGACCTTGGGCCAGACGGCGGCGATGCTGCCCGCAGTGTCAATGAGGAAGGTGGCGCGCTGCACGCCCATGTAGGTTTTTCCGTACATGCTTTTTTGCACCCACACGCCGTAGCGTTCGGCGACGGCATGGGCGGTGTCGGCGAGGAGGTGGAAGTTCAGGTCGAATTTCCCGGCGAATTTGCAGTGGGATTCGACGGTGTCGGGGCTGACACCGAGCACCAGCGCCCCGGCCTTGTCGAAGTCGGCGGCCATGTCGCGGAACCCCTTCGCCTCCACGGTGCAGCCGGGCGTGTCGTCTTTCGGATAGAAATAGAGCACCGCCGGCCTGCCTTTGAGCGCGGCAACGGTGATTTTGCCGCCCTTGTGGGAAATCAAATCAATCGCCGGGGCCTTTTCGCCGACCTGGGGGAGGGATGAGCCGGTGTTTTCCGCCTTTGCCATGGTGTTTTTCTCCTTGCGCCGGGATGATGCGGCGTTTTCAGTGTTTCCCACCAGAACAAACGCGCTTTCGCGGCGTATTCCGCCGGGTTGGCGCTTCCGCGCCCCGGCGCGGGGGAGGGACGCTCATTGCCCGGCGGTGATTTGGGCGACGCGCCCGCGCAGGCGGGGCAGGGAGGGCAGGGCGGGATCGCATCCCTCCACGGCCCGGTCCATGGCGTCGAGGAGGGCCAGCATCATCGCGCCGCGCCAGCGCGCGGCGGGCCGGGCCGCCTCGCCCCGGAGCCATGCGGCGTCGCGCAGCAGCGCCTGGCGGTGGTCGCCGTCGAGGGGGACGTATTCCGCCTCGTCCGCCAGCCGCTCCACCAGAACCGGGATGTCCGCGTTGGCCACCTCCACCGCATCCGGCAGGGGCGGAAACTCCAAATCGAGGCGGTAGCGGTTTTCCACGAGGTCCACGCCCCAGTGGGTGATGCGCAGGGTGGAGAAAAGCGGGGGATGGTAGCCCATGATCAGTTCGGCGAGGCCCCGGTCGGCCAGGTAATGGGCGTTCACGGCGAGGGCGTGCTTTTCCATGCCCGCGTCGAGAAAAGCCTCCGGCTCCGCCGCCTCCAGCGGATCGCGCAGGAACCGGTTGTAGAGTTCGAGGAGAATCTGCCGCCGGATGCTTTTGTAATGCGCCGCGTCCATGGGGCCGAGTATAGCAAATCCGGCGGAACCGGGGGCGCGCCCCGCCCGCGCCGGGGGAATAGGCGTCCCGCGCGGCGCGGTTTCATGGAAAATGCTTTGCGCGGGAAAGCGCAAAAAAACTATAATAACGGGACAGGCACTCCGAAAAACCGAACCGGGCTTTTCCCTCCCCGGAAGTGCCTGAAAGGAGTACCCCAAATGCCTGAAAGAGTCTGGATATTTGACACCACCCTGCGCGACGGCGAGCAGTCGCCGGGGGCGAGCATGGACGACGCGGCGAAGCTGCAAATGGCGCTCCAGCTTGACCGGCTCGGCGTGGATGTCATCGAGGCGGGCTTCCCCATCGCCTCGAACCAGGAATTCGAGGGCGTGAAGCGGGTGGCCGAGGCGGTGAAGAACGCGCGCGTGGCCGCCCTGGCCCGCGCCCTTCCGAAGGACATCGAACGGGCGGCGGCGGCGCTGGAGCGCGCGGCGCGCCCGGTGCTGCACACCTTTCTCGCCACGTCGAACATCCACATGGAGCACAAGCTGCGCATGTCGCGCCAGCAGGTGCTGGACACGGCGGGCAAGGCGGTGGAGCTGGCGAAGCGGCTGACGGCACGGGTGGAATTCTCCGCCGAGGACGCCACGCGCTCCGACTGGGACTTCCTGGTGGAGGTGGCGCGCGTGGTGGTGGCGGCGGGCGCGGACGTGGTGAACCTGCCGGACACGGTGGGCTACACGACGCCGAACGAAATCCGCGACATGTTCCGCCACGTCATCGGCAATGTGCCGGGCGCCGACAGGGTGGTCTTCTCGTCGCACAACCACAACGACCTCGGCCTGGCGGTGGCGAACGCGCTGGCGGCGGTGGAGGGTGGCGCGCGCCAGATTGAGTGCACGGTGAACGGCATCGGCGAGCGCGCGGGCAACACCTCGCTGGAGGAGGTGGTGATGGCGATGCGCACGCGCCACGAGACCTACCCCTACGACTGCGAGATCGTGTCGGAGGAGATTGTGCCCGCGAGCACGCTGCTGAGCAAGCTCACCGGCCTCGCGGTGCCCTTCAACAAGCCGATTGTGGGCCGCAACGCCTTCGCGCACGAGTCGGGCATCCACCAGCATGGCATGATCGCCAACGCGCGCACCTATGAAATCATGACGCCGGAGTCGGTGGGCCGCAAGCGCAGCGACCTGATCCTGGGCAAGCACAGCGGCCGCGCGGGCCTGGCCAAGCGCTGCACCGAGCTGGGCTACAGCCTGAACGACGAGGAGGTGGGCCAGCTCTACGAGAAATTCATCGTGCTGGCGGACCGCAAGAAGGAGGTCTTCGATGACGACCTGCGGATGCTGATTCTGGGCATCCAGCAGGAGCACTTCGAGATTTACCACCTGGAGCAGGTGCTCACCTCGGGCAACGACCCCGCGATGGCGCTGATCAAGCTGCGCCGCGGCGGTGAGACGCTCATGGACACGGCGCTGGGCGACGGCCCGGTGCACGCGGCGTTCATGGCGGTGGAGCGCATCGTGGGCGCGAGCGGGCGGCTGGAGCAGTTTGAAATCCGCGCCACCACGCCCGGCAAGGACGCGCTGGGCGAGGCCTATGTGACGGTGATCTTCGACGGGCGCTCCTTCCGGGGCAACGGCGCGAGCACCGACATCATCGAGGCGGCGGTGCTGGCCTATCTGAACGCCACGAACAAGTATGTCGTGTACCAGCAGAGCCAGAACCTGGCGGCAAACGGGAACAAGAACGGCGACCTTTCCGGATGAGCGCCCGGTGGTGACGAACACCCGCCCGTCCGGAAAGGGGCCTTTCCGGGCGGGCTTTTTTATGCCCCCGCAGTCGTGAACGACGGTTGAAAGGACAGGATGATGAAAAGACAGGCATGGACCACGGCGGCGTTGTGCGCGCTGGCACTCTGCGCCCCCGTTTGCGGCGCGGACGGGAAGGGGGAATCCTGGCTGCCGAAGGACTTCAAGCTGCTGAACCTTCCCGCGCCGCCGCCGATGGTGAAGGTGGAAAATGTGGAACTCCCGGTGGTGGTGCCGCCCTTTCCCCAGCATGTGCGCGGCGCGGCGGAGGCGGTTGACTCTGCGGGGGCCACGGGCCTGCGGTTGGACGCGCAGGGTGCCCCGGTGCTTGTCCGCGACCCGAAACCGGTGATGGAAAACGGCGAAACAGTCAACGCGGAGGCAGAAACTGCGGGATCGGTCTGGCGCGGCACGGACAAGGGGCTTTACAGGAAAAACCCCGGCGGCGGATGGGAAAAGCATGAGTCCTACGGTGTGGACGGCCCGCCCGCAAGCAAAATCAAGGCGCTCGCGGCGGATTCGGCGGGCAACTTGTGGGTGGGAACCCCGGCGGGGCTGGGCGTGCTTTCCCCGGACGGCGCTTGGCGCATCATACGTGGCGGGGACGGCCTGCCGGTGGAGCAAATCACCGCCCTCGCCGCGGACGGGAAGGGCGGTCTCTGGATCGGCACCCCGGCGGGCGCGATCTATCATGCCCCCAATGCGGCGGACAGGAAATGGTTTTACCGCGCCGGACCGCGCTATCTGCCCGGGGATGACGTGCGCGCCGCGGCTGTGACGCCGGACGGCGCCACAGCCTGGTTTCTCACGGACGCGGGGCTGGGCAGGATTGACACCGTCACCACCACCCTGCTGGAAAAGGCGCAATCCATCGAAAAGCGGCTGAACGAACGGCACCGCCGCGGGGGGATGGTGGCGGCGGCGTTGCTGGACGACGCGCACAACCCGGGCGCGCACGAAATCCACGACAATGACAATGACGGCCTTTGGACCGCCTATCATGTGGCCGCCATGTCGCTGGCCTTTGCCGCCACGGGCGACGAGGCCGCCAGGGCGTCGGCGCGGGAGGGCATGCACGCCCTCTATCTGCTCCAAAACGTGTCGGGCATTCCCGGCCTGGTGGCGCGGAGCGTGGTTACCCCGGAGGTGGGGAAGACCAAAAGCGAGCAGTGGCGCCCCTCGCCCGACGGGAAATGGTACTGGAAGAGCGACACCTCCAGCGACGAAATTGACGGGCATTACCTCGCCTTTTACGCCTATTACGAGCACGTCGCACGCCATGATCCGGCGGAAAAATCGCTTATTGAAAAGCAGGTGCGCGCGCTCACGGACCATCTGACGGACAACGGCTACCAGTTGATCGACTGGGACGGCAAGCGGACCACCTGGGGCTTCTGGGACCCGAAATCGCTGAACCACAGCCCCTCCGATTACATTGAGGCGGGGCTGAACAGCCTGCAAATCCTGTCCTTCCTGAAAACGGCGCACCATGTCACCGGCGACAAAAAATACGAGGACCATTACCGTTCCCTGATCCTGGAGCACCATTACCTCGACAACATCCTCATGACCAAAAAGTCCTTCCCGGACGAAAACAACCACTCCGACGACCAGCTGGGCTATGTGGCCTGGTATCCCATACTCCAGCTTGAAAAAGACACGAAAATCCGCCGCGCCCTCGTGTCCGGCGTGCGACGCCACTATGAGATCGTGCGCCCGGAGCATTCGAGCTTTTTCGCCTTTGTGACCGCCACCGCCGCCCCGGGCATAGTGGACATCTTGGGCGCGGTGGAAAACCTGCGGCAGATCCCGGAAGACCGCCGCGACTGGAGGATGGTGAACAGCCACCGTGCTGATATAACCTTTGCGGCGCATCCGGAGCGCTTCGGCAAGCCCGTGCTCACGCGGGTGCTTCCTGCGGACGAGCGGGCGTTCATGAAATGGAACCACGACCCCTACCTGCCCGACGGCGGCGGGGACGGCCGCGTCGAGGACGACGGGGCGGCATGGCTGCTTCCCTACTGGATGGGGCGGCATCACGGTTTTATCGCGGAACAGTAAACAACAAGTGCCGGCAAAAATCCGGCTGACGCATGGAGCGGGGAATGACAAGACTGTTTTTTTTGGCGGCGATTGTGGCGGCGGCGGCCCATGCCGCCCCGTCGGCTGATTTCGGGAACGCCCAGTGGATCAGGGACCCCCGCATGGAGGGGCTGAAACCCGTCAACCTGGAACACCGCGAGGCCAAAAAAGGCCCCGAACCCAAGGGGCCACAGAACATCCACACCCTTTTCCGCAGGGAAATTACCTTGGCGGAAAAGCCGGCCTCGGCCATGCTCGCCGTCACGGCGGACGATTACTGCAAGGTCTTTTTCAACGGTTTCCGCGTGGTGCAGGGCCCGGAGTCGGGGCCGCCCCCGGCCCATCCCTATTACCTGCTCGACGTCACCTCATTTCTGGAGGCGGGAACGAACTGCCTCGCCGCCCATGTGTTCTACCAGGGCCTGCTCAACCGCGTCTGGAACAGCGCCGACAACCGCTCCGGATTTCTCTTTCATCTTGTCCTAACCCATGCCGACGGACGGAGTGAGACCATTTCCTCGGACGGTTCCTGGAAGTGCCTGCCCCTGGATGCCTTCACCTCAATGGAAACCACCGGCTACAAGACCCAGTTTGTCGAGGACATGGACCTGCGCAAAATGCCGGAGGGGTGGCGCGCGGCGGGCTTTGACGACTCGGGGTGGGCCACCCCGGCGCAGGGCGCGCTGGACCATGTGCTTGTCCGGCAGATCACCCCCCCGTTGCAGGTGTATTCCATCCAGCCGCCCGTGGCAAAGGCGCTGGGCGGCGGAAGGTATTTTTATGACTTTGGCCAGGAAATCGCGGGGCACACCCGCATTAGAATCACCGGCCCCGAAGGCCATGTGATGACCGTCCGCCACGGGGAGGAACTGTCCGGCCCGGACGCGGTGCGCTTTGAAATGCGCGCCAGCACCCGTTATGAGGAGCGGATAACCCTGTCCGGAAGGGAGGATCTCGCCGAGTTTTACGATTACCGCGCCTTCCGCTACATGGAAATCCTCGACGCGCCCGCAGAGCCAAAGGTGTGGGTGGATGTGCGGCACCACCCCTTTGACCCGGCGCGAAGCACCTTCACCTCCGCCGACCAATCCCTTCAGGACATCTGGACCATCTGCCGCAACGGTGTGTGGATGGGCAGCCAGGGCGGCTTCCTCGACTGTCCCACCCGCGAAAAGGGGCAATACCTCGGCGACGCGGTAATCACATCCCGTTCCCACCTCTGGCTTACGGCGGACCCGGCCCTGACCCTGAAATGCCTGACGGATTTCGCCCTGTCACAGCGCATCTGCCCCGGCATGATGGCGGTGGCGCCGGGCAGTTTCATGCAGGAAATCGCCGAGTTTTCACTCCAATACCCGCTGATGCTGCGCAACTATTACCTTATGACCGGCGACCGCCGGGGCACGGAACACCTCGTGGACCAGGTCTTCGGGCCGCTCTTCGGCTACTTCGGGAAATTCGAGAACCGCCACGGCCTGCTGGAGGGCATCACAAAGGAAAAGGAAAAATGGCTGCTGGTGGACTGGCCGGCCAACCTGCGCGACGATTATGACTACGACTATTCCATGAAGCGCGCCAACACGGTGCTGAACGGATTTTACTACGGCGCGCTGCGCGCGGCGGCCCAACTGGCACGGGAGCTGGGCCGGGACGGCGGCGCATGGGACGTGCGCGCGGACCGTGTGGCGAAGGCCTTCGCGGAGCTGTTTGTTGACCCCGCCACCGGCCTGTACCTCGACGCGCCCGGCTCCTCCCACAGCTCGCTGCACGCCAACGCGGTGCCCCTGAGCTTCGGCCTCCATGCCGGGGCCGACAAGGACAAGATGCTGGCGTTCATCCGGGACAGGCAGCTTGCCTGCGGCGTGTACATCGCCTCCTATGTGATTGAGGCCTGCTTCAAAAACGGCGCGCCGGACCTGGGCTACGCGCTGCTCACCGCCGACGGTGAGCACTCCTGGAAGGAGATGCTGCGCCACGGCGCCACCACCTGCATGGAAGCCTGGGGGCCGGACCAGAAGAAAAACACAAGCTGGTGCCACCCCTGGAGCAGCAGCCCGATCTACCTCATCGCGGAGCATGTGCTGGGCCTTTCCCCGGCTGAACCCGGCTGGAAAAAGATACGCATCGCCCCGCCGCCCATCGCAAACCTGCCGGAAATGACCCTCAAGGTTCCCATCCCGCAAGGAGTTGTCACCATGACCCACACACCCGGAAAGGGGTTCACCGCGCAAACACCCGAGGGGGTTCCTGTGGAAAGCGCCGCGCCGGAGGGAAGCCCCGTGCGGGTGGAATCCCGCCTGTCCCATGCGCGGCCAGCCCAAACCGAAGCCTTCCGTGCCGCGCTGGAACGCGCCGGCTGGGAACAGCGCGTGGGGCAGGGCAGGGGGGTGGTCGTCTCCGTGCCCGACCAAGTGCTTTATGTCGTGGAACGGGGTGCGCCGGTGTGGCAGGCGCGCTGCGCCACTGCGGCGGCGGGTGTCGGCAGTCTTGAGGGCAGCAATAAAACCCCCGCAGGCTGGCACAAAGTCGCGGAGAAAATCGGGGACGGCGCGCCCTGGGGGCAGGTGTTCCGCTCGCGCGCCGCCACGGAGGAAATCTGGCGGCCGGACCGGGAATCCGCGGAGGATTTGGTGCTCACGCGGCTGATGTGGCTGGAGGGGCTTGAGCCCGGAATCAACCAGGGAAAGGACAAGCAGGGAAAAAACGTGGACTCCAAGGCGCGGTGCATCTACATTCACGGCACCAACGGCGAGAAAAGCATCGGAACCCCCTCGTCGCATGGCTGCGTCCGCCTGCTTAATGACGATGTGATCGCCCTGTATGGCATGGTGGAGAAGGAGACGCCGGTGTTTATCCTGGGGGAATGAGCTGAGGGAAAAGTCTCACTGCGGGGGCGCGGGAGCCTGGGGGGGAAGCGTGTCCAGTATGATGTCAAAGACAACCCCCCTGGCCGGGGCGTTGGCGGCCACGGGGGCGACTTCCCCGTCATAGAGCCTGTATCCCTCGGGAGAGGCTGTCAGCATGGGCTTCCTCCAGTCGGGATGGCCCAGCATCGCCGCATCGGGCACAAACTCGGGCGCAAGCGCTTCAAGCGTTTCCGGATAGGCCCCACGCGCCGCGCGGAACGCCTCGAGCCGCACCGCAATCGCCGCCGCCAGCCGCTCCCTCTCCAGTGCGGAGCACTCCAGCACGGCCACATCCAGCGCCTGCCTGGAGGAAAGGACCTCATGGGGATCATCCGCCGGTTCAATCAGTGTGTCAAGCCTTTTTTTAATTTCAGACGCTGGCCCCGCCAGCGCCTCTTCAAACTCCGCCTGTTTTTCAAAAACGGCTTCCGCCTCCGCAATAAAACTCAGTGACTTGAACCCCGAAAAGACGCGTTTTTCCATGCGCACCCCCTCGGGCAGGGCCTGCTGGGACAGGGAGTCGTTCAGGTACATGCAATAGGCCTGGAAAAGCCGGCCCCGGTCGTTGCCCTGAAGGGCGGGAAGGGTTGCCTGAAGAAGCGGCTCAAGGGAGGCCCCCTGCTCCCGGACCGCCCTGGCCACCCTCGCAAAGGCGGTTGCATGGGGATACCGGCGGTTGCTCAGGGCAAAGGGGGAGCCGGCGTTCTGGCGGAAAGAGATGTCGAGCAGTCCGCCGCACTCCAGCCTGCGCTCCAGTTCAAGGGCGGCGGAGAGCATGTCCGCGCCGCGCGCCGCTTCGCCCCCCTCCAGCGCCAGGCAGACCGCCACGCTCATCCAGGTGTCCAGGGTGCGCCGGATGACGGGCGCTTCGGAGGTTTCACGGCGTTCACGGATGAAGGGACAGGGGACGGGCACTGTCACATGGGGCGCGGCCAGCGCCGCGCGCAACTTTTCCTCGATCGGCTGCCACTTGGTGTTTATTTCGCCCGGCGTTCCCCAAAGGCACCTCATGTCAGCATGGATTACGGGTGCTTTATCCGGTCCGCCGCCCTCTTTGAAGGGAACGGCAAACGTGCCCACAAGGGATGCCGCTTCGTTGAACACAACCCAGCCGTTGGCCGGATCGGCGCGCCGCGCCTGAAGGGCGGCATACTCCCCGGAAAGGAGGACGGGGGCCTCGGGCCCCTGAAACAAGGCGACAACAACCACCAGAGCCGCCAGGACGGCAATCAGCCCGCCCACAATGAAAAGATTGCGCAGGCCGCCACGGTGTTTCGCGCGCGCCATGACGCATCAACTCCCAATCGCCCGGCCGCTGCCGTACTCGCGCCTGCGCACCGCGACGATGCTGGCGCCCAGGAACAGGGCCGTCATCAGGGCCAGGATCACGACCGCCTTGGTGGCTCCCACCATGAACACCTCCTTCTGGAAGGTGCCAAGGGCGGTCTGCACCTCCACCAGGTTGCGCTGGGTGGCAAGCACGGGATAAATCGCCGTGACGTATTTCTGCACGGTGAGGAAGTCAATGACGCCGGGGATGAGCACGGCTATCTTCTGCCAGCCGTAGAGCAGCAGCACGCCGTACACGATGGGCCGCCGGGTGTAGGCGCCCAGAAACACCGCCAGCGCGCCGTAGGCGAGCAGGGCGGCAAATCCCACCCCGCAATAGTGCGCCAGCAGCGTCAGGTCGGAAAGGCTGGCGAGGTTCAGCTTGGAGAGGGTGGACGCGGCGGCAAAGGTCAGCGCCAGCGACGAAAGCAGAATGAAGGAGGAGGCCGTCATATAGGCCAAAAACCTGCCCAGCACCCAGGCGGAGCGGGGGAGGGGCCGCGTCAGCACATAGGTGATGGTCAGCATCTCCGCGTCCTCCGCCACCAGCATAGTGGCGAAGAAGAGCGCCAGCAGGGGGGAGAGCACCTCCATGTGCATTTTCTCCGCCATGCGCACAAATATCTCGTTGCCCGCCGCGGCAAAGGCGTCCTTGGAAAGGAAGGCCATGGCCAGTGGAATCAGCACTGGCATGAAGGAAATCACCGCCGCCAGGGCGAAACGCTTCCGGCGGAGAATGATGCTCATCGCGTGGAGCGCGCTCCCGGCGACGGCGTTGGCATAACCCGCCCGGACGGGCCGCCGCGCCGGATCCAGCAGGATGTCCGCTGTCTTGTTTTCCGTCATTGGGAATTCTCGCTCCCGCTCATTTGGTGAGATAGTCAAAAACCGACTGAAGACTGTCGTCCGCGCACTCGATGCCCGTTATGCCGCAGCGGTCCGCAACCACCAGCCCGTTTAGTTTTTCATAACAGCCGTTGGGATCGGTTGTGCGGATGGTGACCGTGTCCGCCTTCACCTCCACGCCCAGGGTGGCCGGGTCCCGGACAAATTCGGCCGCCAGCCCGCGCGGCTCGGTGCTTTTCACGCCGATGGTGTGGGGGTGCTTGTCAATCAGCTCGCGTATGTCGCGCACCCGCCCCTGGGCGATGAGCGCGCCGTTGAACAGCAGCACCACGTTGTCCGTGATGCGCTCTATTTCGTAAAGGATGTGGCTGCTGACGACGACCGAAAGGCCGGAGTCGCCCAGCCGCTGGATGAGGGTGTACATTTCGTCGCGGCCCTGCGGATCAAGGCCGTTCATGGGCTCGTCCAGAAACAGCAGCTCGGGGTGGCAGGCGATGGCCTGTGCGATTTTCACCCGCTGCCGCATGCCCTTGCTGTATTCCTCGATGGGATCGTGCATGCGGCCGGTCATCCGCACAATGTCGCAGGCCTCCCCGGCGGCGTTCCTGGCGGCGCGTCCCGACATCCCCCAGTAGCGGCAAAGCCAGTAGACAAACTCATACCCGGTGGTGTTCTCGTAGAAATGGTCTATTTCCGGGCAGTACCCGATGCGGCGCAGCACGTCCATGTTGTTGCGCGGCGCGCCGCCCAGCACCCGGATCTCGCCCCTGCTGGGCGCGTGGAGGCCGAGGGCCAGCTTGATGAAGGTGCTTTTGCCCGCGCCGTTCGGGCCGAGCAGGCCGGTGATGCCCGGATCAATGGCCACCTCAAGGTTGTTGACGGCGACCACCTCGCCAAACCACTTGGAGACCGCCCTCGCCTCTATGACCGGATTCATGAGGCCACCTCCGCACGCCGCACGCGGTGCATGATCACAAGCATGGACGCCGCGCAAACGATGAGAACATACGCCAGCGAATAGAGCCAGTTCAGGTCGAAAAGCAGCCGGTTGTCCCCGAAAAAGTACTGTCCCGCCCGGTTGACGGCCATGGGCAGCGAGAGGATGAAGTAATTCCGGTCGCGCAGCGCCCCGGCCAGCAGCGTGCTCATGGCGGAATTGGCGATGATCAGCATGAACACGGTGATGGCCGCGTAGTTCTGCCCCGGCAGCAGCGCCGAACAGGCGAGGATGCCCAGCGCCGTGGGCAGCACCACAACCAGGGAGAAGGCAAAGGAGGCCCCGCCCCAGGCGACGGCGTTTTGGAGGACCTCCGCCCGGGGAAGCAGCAGGGCGTGCTGAAGCAGCAGCAGCAGCGCGGGCAGCGCCGTGAGCGCCAGCCCGAGCAAAATCAAGGCAAGCGCCTTGCCGAACACATAGTCATACCATCGGAGCGGTTTTGAGAAGAATATCTCCATGAGGTTGTTCCGGAAGTCGTTGCAGATCATCCCGGAGCCCGCATAGAGGAGGGTGATGAACATCAGCGGCGACTGGAGCCGCACAAAGTCGAAAAAGGTGCGCGCGTTGACCACCAGGCCCTCCACCTGGCTGAGCAGCGCGGCCATGGGGTGGTTTGGATCCTGGACGATGACGTCGTAACCGACCACCTGAAGGACGCGCACGATGTAGTGCAGCCCCGCCAGCAGCACCAGCCCCTTGAACACCCGGGACTTTGCGAGCACACGGAATTCCTGCTCCACCACAATCCACCAGCGGAACTTGTGGCGCAGCCCGCCCTCGTAATGCCTGTAACTTTGCTCAAAGACCGGCATGGGTCAGTTCTCCTCCCCGATGGCCTGGATGAACACCTCCTCCAGCGAGCGGCAGGACGGCTGGAAATGCCGCACCTGCGTGCCCGCGCGGTGCGCCGCCTCGAAGACACCGGAGGGCTCCATGCCCTCGGGAAGGTCCAGTTGAAGGATGCCCGAGGGCTGCATTTTCTCCCAGCGCACGCCCATGGGGGCGAGCAGAGCGGTGAATTCGGCCTCCCGGTCGCGCACCCGGATTTCGCAGTTGCGCGGCTTGGGCGCGGTGAGGTCGCGCACCAGCCCGTCCCGGATCACCCTGCCCTTGTTGATCATGATCACCCGCTCGCACACATGCTGCACGTCCGGAAGAAGATGGGAGGAGAGGATGACCGTGACCCCGCGCGCCGACAATATCTCACGGATGAGGTTGAGCATCTCCAGCCGCCCGTCGGGATCAAGGCCGTTGGTGGGCTCGTCCAGAAAGAGCAGTTTCGGGTCGTGCACCAGCGACTGCGCCAGTTTCACCCGCTGGAGCATGCCGGTGGAGTAGGTTTCCATGTTGCGGTAGCGCGCCTCGCCGAGACCCACATAGTTCAGCACCTCGTGGGTGCGCTCCATCGCGTCCACCCGCGACATGCCAAAAAGGCGGCCGCAGTAGGTGAGGAAGGAGACGGCGCTGATTTTCGGGCTGGACGCCTCGCGCTCGGGCATGTAGCCCATGCGCTGGCGCACCTCGAGCGCCTGCCGGGGCAGATCGTAGCCCATCACCCGGGCCGTTCCTGAAACGGGGCGGATGAAACCCAGGAGCGTCTTGATGATGGTGCTTTTCCCCGCGCCGTTGGGGCCGAGCAGGCCCACCGCGCCGCCCTCGATGAAGCAGCTCACCCCGCGCAGGGCCGGTTCCCGGCCGCCGTAGCTGACTTCGAGGTTTTCCAGTTCAATAAGGGCCATGGACGCGTTTCCCGACTAGTAATTGGACACGGGTATGGTCAGCGGGATCACTTCCCCGCCCGACACGGACAGCGGCTGGCTGTGCACATAGCGTACAGTGACGGGGTTGCGCACGCCAAATTCAAGGTAGTAAATGTCCAGCTGCCATTCACCCGGCGGCACATCCTCCATCACGAAGGAGCCCATGGGGTTGATGCCGGTGCTCTGGCCCATCATCTGGCCGAGGTCCGCCTCGCCGCCCAGGGGCGCGGGATTGCTGCCCGGCAGGGCCAGCACGGCGCGGCCGCCCAGCATGTTCGCCGGACCGGGCATGCACTGGCCCTCGATGCGCGCGCCCGCGCCGCTGCCAAAGTCGTGGCGCGTGGTCTGTCCCTCCTGGACGGTCACCTGAACGCCCTGCGCGCCGTAAATGCTGCTCAGGTCGCCGCCGCCCGCGATTTCCGTGACCATCGCCTGGTAGACGCCGGAGGTGAGCCCGTCCATGTGGTAGTAGCCGCTCTGGTCCGTGGTGGCGCTTTGCGTGGTGCCGTTGCCCGCCACCAAGACCACCGCGCCCGCGGAGGCCTGCCCCTCCCGGAAAACATAACCCTCAAGCCCGCCGCCAAAGCCGAGCCGGATGCGGATGTTCTCCCGGTTCTCGCCCTCGGACAGTTCTATCATCTCACTCACACCCGCCGCATAGCGGGGATGGCTGGCCACGACAAAATAAACGGCCCCGGGAAGATCCTCAAAGGTGAAGGTCCCATCCGCGCCGATCTGCTGGGTGGCCGAACCGCCCGAACCGCCGAGCAGCATCATGGCCTCCGCCGGGGTGGCTGCCTCTATCAGCGTCACCGTGGCGCCCTGCACGTTGCCGCCGTCGCCCGCGGCCACCATGCCGGATATTCTGGCGCCCTCGTCGTTGAGAAGCAGTTCCACCCCCTCAAGCACCTGGCCGGTCTGCACCTGGATTTCCGTGCGCGCGGGCGCGTATCCGTCCGACTTCGCCTCCAGCCGGTAGGTGCCCGCGTCCAGCCGCAGTTCAAAGGAACCGTCCGGATTGCTGAAGTTCATCGAATTGGAGGGGTTGTCCATCATGCCCATGAAACTGGCGCGTCCGCCGCCCTCTGTGGCCAGGGGGTAGGCCTCGACGGAGTAGGAGGGGGGGGCCTGCCGTGACTTTTTGGCCAGCACCACCCCGCGCACCGTGCCCGTCTGGCGCAGCACAACCTTGTTTTCCTCGTTCAGCCGCACCCTGCGCACCGTCACCGGGGAGAAACCGTCCTTCCTCACCTGAAGTGAATAGATGCCCGACCCCACGCCCGCGAACTGGAAACGCCCGCCGCCCGAGGTGGTTTCCTGCCTTTCCACCGCCTCCAAGCCCTCCGCGCTGGCACCGGTGAGCTCCACCTCCGCCCCGTCAACGCCGACGCCGTTGCCGTCCAGCACAATGCCGAACACGGTGTGCTCCCCGTCATCCACAGGGTTAAGCGTCAGCCGCACATTGGTCAGATCGGTGTATCCGTCCGGGTAAATGGGGAATCCGGTGACACTGATTTTAAACCCTTTTTTGCGGGCAAACAGTTGGTATTCGCCCGGCGGCACCTGGGTCAGCACAAACTGCCCCCCGGCGTCGCTGGAACTGTTGCGCACCGCCTGGGGCGTTTCCATGGGACTGAGCAGGGAACTGTACGAGGGGATGCACATGATGTCGGCCCCCTCCACAAGCCCGCCCTTGGAGCTTTCCACGGCGCCGTAAACATTCGACCCGGCAAACATGTATATGTCTATGCGGACCGTGTTTTGCGCCGCGGTCAGCAGGAAGGGATCCGCCAGCTGGGGCGTGGTGGAGTTGGCGGTGGCGTAAATCCGCCAAGTCTGGTTCAGCGGAACCCCCGCAAGCTCGTAATACCCCGACTCGTCGGTGCTCCCGGTCACGGGCGCCTCCTGGCGGGCGGCCATGCTCAGCATTTGGGAAAGGGGGCTGTCAGAGGTGCACAGCACCACATCCGCATTGGGCACGGGTTCCTTGTTTGTGGTGAGCACATACCCCCAGACTATCCCCGCGGACTCCACCTGGAAATCAACATTGATGATGCGGTCATCGGCTCCCTTTACCGTGACCTTCTGGAAGGGCAGGGTCTTTCCCGCCCGGTACGGGGTGTTGCGGAGGTTCAATGTGACGCCGTACTCGCCGGGGGCCAGCCCGGAAAGTTCATAGCGGCCGTCCGCGTCGGTGCGGGTGGCCGCATCAACATCCTCCAACCGCACCGCCACGTCGGCGGCACCCTGCGAGGAGCCCGCGACGGTGACCCGGCCGGCGATGCTGGCTCCCTCATGCAGGGCCACCTCAATCACCGCCTCCGGGTATTCGGGGCCTATCGCCTCCGTGACGGTCTCCGATCTGACAAGCCCCTCGTAAGTGACCACGACACGGTAGGAACCCGCCTCGAGCCCCGCCATTCTGAACGCCCCGCCGGCGTCCGTGTCCACCCCCTCGCGCCAGTCGCCGCCCCGTGCGATGGGATTCTCCGCGGTGAGCAGGTATGCGGCCACCTTTGCCTTCTCCAGTGGACTTCCATCCGAAGCGCGGGTCACCGTGCCGGAAATTGTATATCCCGAGGATGCTTCATCAACCGCGGGAACTGTGCCGTCGGAGACGGCCCCATCGCGCGCGGGCTTTTCAGGCCGGGGCGGGGGCAGGGGCTCAAAATCCCTGTCATCCTCCGCGGGTTTCGGTTTGGCGGTGGGGGGGGGGGCGTAGGAAACGGTGGACTTTGGCGGCGCCTCCGGCTTGCGCGGCGCGAGGATAAAGGCCATGCCGACAAGCACGGCAAGCAAAACCACAACCGCGGCCACTATCTGGAGGGTTGATGCCGATGTCTGCCGTCTGCGCGTCATCTATTGGTCCCTGTGCCCGTCATCCGGTTCCCCCGCCAGCCGGGGCCCTGCGCCGGTGCATGCATGGTAATACACTCTGTCCGCCGGTTTGTAACTTTCTCCCCCTTTGCAACAACGGCGGGCTTTTGCCCGCCGTTGACATCATCGTCAAAATTGGTTCCGGCCCTCCCCGCCGGCTCAGTGGCTGCCCCCGAAATATTTCCGCAACGGCAGCACGGCCGCCGCCAGGGTGGCAACGCCCAAAAGGATGCTGAGCACCAGTGTGTAGGCGCCCCGGTAATGGTCCCAGCCAAGCACCAGGGCCGTGGTGTAATAGTCAAAGAAACCCTTGCCCCCGGAAACGCCCACATTGGAAATGAGGTGGAGGCTGGTGAGCCAGAGGCCCGCCGCCGCGAGAAAGAGCGCGCCCCCGGCCATGGAGGCAAACATGACCATGGAATAACGGAAGCGCCGCTGTTCGCGATCGCGCAGTTCGGCGATGCGAAGACGCTCCTCAACACCCTGCAGCAGCGTCACGGGCGCTTTGAGCTGGGGGTCGCCCTGAAGCGCGCGGGCAATCAGCCCGTCCAGCCTGTCCTGTTTTTCACCAAATCCATCCATGGGGTGCCAGTTCCTTTTCCACGATTTTGCGCAACTGTTTCCTGGCCCGGAACATCCAGGTCTTCAGTGTGCCCAGGGGAATCTCCATCGCCTGGGCAATCTCCTCGTAAGAAGTGCCGTTGAGATAATAAAGCGTGATGATGGTGGCGTACCGGTCGGAAAGCTTCACCACGCACCGGCGGATTTGCTCCAGCACGTCACCGCTTTCCTGCCCGTCCGCGGCGTCCATCATGTCATGCTGCGGGCCGAATTCCACCTCACCCCGCCGTTTCCGGCGGTTGAGCTCGGTAAGGCACACGCTCGACGTGACACGGTACATCCAGGTGCGGAAACTACAGTCTCCCCGGAACCCCTTGAGCAGGCGGTAGGCTTTCAGAAACGCCTCCTGCGCCATGTCCTCCGCCTGCGTCATGTCGCGCATGTACCGGTAGGACACATTGAACACAACCTGCTGGTGGCGGCGCACCAGTTCGGAAAAGGCGCTCCTGTCACCCTGCTTGGTCAGGTTGACCAGTTCCAGGTCGGACACTTCCTCACCGCCGGAAAGTTCACCGGCCAGTGGCAGGACACTCACAGCTTCCTTCGTGGTCATGAGGCGCTCCTTTGAAGCACTATGTCGCCGTTCATGGAGTTCAGGGAGAGCTTCGTGGCGCCGTCGCCCGTCACGCCCAGCAGGGTGCGCCGCTTAGACACACCCTTACTGAACTGCAGCACGGGATCAACACGCACATTGCCGCGTCCCGTGGTGGCGCTTATCTCGGCCGAAAAACTCTCCGGCATGACCAGTGTAATACCTCCGTTCAGCGAGGTCAAGTCACAAGCCTTTACCCCCGCGTCAGTTAATGAAGCGTTTATCATCCCGGTTATGGTGGAAGCCTGAAGGGTTCCGCCATGCACCCCCACCTGTATGTTGCCGTTTACCGTTTCCAGGGTCGTTTCCGCGTTCGCCTCCAAAAGCCGAATCCTGCCATTGGTGCTTTTGGCAAGCACCGGTCCTTCGGATCTAACAATTTCTATGTCTGAATTGTTGCCCTCCACCGTGATTTGGGAAAACCCCTGGTCGATCCAGACGTTTCCGTTGGAAACCTCCACGGCGACATCACTTCCGGCGGGCAGGGTGATGGTGTAATCCACACGCAAGTCCAGTTCATCGGGGCGCTCAACTGGTTCTGTCACCAAACTCACCATCGCGGCGTCTGTTTTAATTTGAAACAGCGAGGAAAGGTACTGGGTGGCGATGGCATCCATCGCAGTGGTCATTGTGTAAGCCCGAATATCCGCCGTAACCTCAATTTCCTCACCAGTGCCCGCATTAACACGCACGGTGCCGTCTGAATTCTGCACCCGGAAGGCCGGAGCGGCGGGAATGGTAAAGGTGCGCAATTCCTGCACCCCGGGCCGGCACACCTCCTGGGGCAGGCGGGGCGCTAAAATCCCCACCGCGAAGATTTGGATGGCCAGCGCAATAAACGCTGCTGTGGCAACACTCTTGTAAACCATTGTCTCTCAATATCCTGTAAAAATAGACTTGACGGGGCTTCTTGCGGTTTCGCCCCAAAACAGGGGAGAGAGGATTGCCTTCAAACCCGTCCGGCGGCATATAATGTCCTTGAAATTAGGAACAGCCCGAAAATGCGCGCCTCAGCCTTTATCATACCCGTCTTGGTGGCATTGGTCATAGTCGCCTCCATTTTTCTCAGGTCCATTTTTCGTGCCTGGCTCGACCACCGGGTCCGCATGGCAATTCTGGAAAAAGCCGAGGAAAAACCGGAATTGTTGCGGGTATTTGAAAACCTGGTGCGTGAGGAATCTCCTGACAAAGGGCATACAAAAAATACCCCCCGTGCGGATCTCACCCTGACCGGCGTTTCCCTGACGGTAATCGGCTTGATTTTTGTGTTTGTCAACGGCCTTTTGGGAAAAAGTCAATGGGCCGTTGGGGCGTATTTTGGCGGGGTGGCCTGCGTGGTGATCGGTTTTGTGCTGGCTTCCCTGGGCATGCTGGTTCGTTTCCTTTCCCGAGGTCCCCGCAGACCAAACGGGAACATGCGTTAAATTTCCTCTTGTCCTCCCACTATAAACATCCTGAAATTAATGGGGCGCTCTTTTGACCGGCCGGAATAGCGGCAACCCCGTATTCTGTTTATGAAAAAAAAGTGATGGCAGAAAAATTGTATTATTTAATGTGTGCGTTTTCCCCTGTAACCGGTTTTCAACTGTATGGCAGTGCAGATTGGGTGAAAATGGCATATTTTGGGGACAGGAGTGACGTGAATGGCTGAAATTGCTGACACAGGCGGAATCCAGCGGGAAAACCCGGGGAACTCTTCATCACCCGGGCGTTCACGCGGCAACCCCCAAAGTTCCCTGCGTATGGGTGCAATCATGGGAATTCGCACCTTTATCAACCAGTTTCCCAAACCCATTGCATTGCTTGACCGCCAACTGCGTTATGTGGCTGTGAGTGATTCCTGGCTGCGTGCTTACGCCCTCACCGAGGGAATGGTGCTGGGCCGTCCGCACGAGGAGGTGCTTCCGGAGGACTACAACCTCTGGAAGGATGCATACAACCGTTGCCTTTCCTCGGGAACAATCGAGCATCTGGACTATGACTTCAGCATCGGTCCGGGGGGGTGCCTTGACGCCATACGCTGGCTGGCGGCGCCCCGGTATGACGAATCGGGGAACATCGAAGGGGTTCTCGTCTTTTCAGAAGTGGTTTCGGCTGACTTAAAGGACAATATTGAGGTTGAACTTGACCGCCAGCGGCTTCGACTGGTGCTGGACACCGTCGGCGATGGAATCATCATCACCAACAGCGAGGGTATGATAACCCTTATCAATCCTGCGGCATCCAAACTCCTGGGCGTGCTCTCACACGAAGGGGTTGGGAAACCGGTGGACGCATACCTGCCGCTGCCCGACTCCACCCAGGAGCATTCCCTGCTCCAGCGTCTGCAATGGCTCGGCGAGCAAAGCGACGGCGGGGGCCGCAAATTCAAAATTTGGGACCGGGCCGGACGGGAAAAGACCGTTGAACTGTCAGTGAAGGAAATGCGTGCGGGAAACCAGACAGACCTGCTGCTCACCCTGCGGGATCTCACCACCATCGAGGACGTGCAGCAGCGGCTCAGAATCCACAGCACCGCCCTGTACACCGCCGCAAACATTATCGTGATAACAGATGCCACGGGGAAAGTAACCTGGGCAAATCCCAGCTTTTACAGGATAACCGGATACACCGAGGAGGAAATCATCGGGAATTCAACCCGTATTTTGAAGTCCGGCGCCCATGAGGACGCTTTTTACCGGGAAATGTGGGACACCATCGTGTCGGGAAAGGTCTGGCAGGGGCAGATTATCAACCGCTACAAGGACGGCAGCCTTCACCATGAATTCACCACCATCACGCCGGTCCTGAACAATTCAGGGAAAGTCGCCTTCTTTGTCGCCATCAAGCAGGACGTGACCGACCAGAAAAAACAGGAACAGGAAATACTGGAGTCCCACGACGCCCTGCAGGAATCCCTCCTTGCCAAAAGCCAGCTTCTGGCAAGCGTCGGCCATGAGCTGCGGGCCCCCCTGAATTCCCTCATGGGATACTCGGAGATGCTTGCTTCCTTTGTGCCCGAGGGGGAGGAGCGGGCCAGGCTGGCGCTGGAGCGCGTGCATAAAAGCGGGCGCGAGATGCTTTCCCTCATGTCCAATATTTTTGATCTGGCGAAGACTGAATCCGGGAAACTGCGCATCACCCCGTCAGAGATCAATTTTTATGATCTGGTAAAGGACATCCTTGTCATCGCAAAGGGGGTGGCCCTGAAAAAGGGCATTGTGATTGAAACCTCGATAGCCCCGGAAATACCGGTTATCACCGCCGATGAAATCAAAATGAAGCAGATTCTTTACAACCTGTTCAGCAACGCCATACGCTGGTCCCCCAGCGGCGGCAGGCTTCATTTGAAGGCTCATGTGGAAAAGGCCGGCCCCCAGGGGGCCAATCATCTGGTGTTCAGCATCACCGACTGCGGTCCGGGAATTGAAAACGAGGACCGCGAGCGCATTTTTGAGGATTTCTTCCACAAGGAGCCCCCCGCAGAGATGCATGAAACCACGCTTGGGCACGGTTTCGGGCTGGCCCTTACCCGAAAGCTTGTCGAGATGCACGGCGGCACAATAACGGCGGACAACACAACCGGCGGAAAAACCGGGGCGCGTCTTACCGTTTTCCTGCCCCTTGCCCCGGTTGCCGAAAATTAGGTGACTTTGATGGACGGCGCTGTTTGCCGGATGATTTCAAAGTCTGGTAGGGTGTGTTGTCTAAAATATTCGTGAACACCGCTTCCGAGACGATTCCAATGAACAGTCTGGTTCAGTCCATTGTAAAAATCCGTCATCTGCCCCGTGGGATTGAGGTATTCCTCGGGGTGTACATGATTGCCGGCGCCCTGCCCAAAGCATTGAACATCAATCATTTCGCCGTGCAGATGTCCGCTTACAAGGTGATTGAAGACAAGGCATTCCTTCCCTGGGCCGCGCTGGCGACACTCTTCGTGGAAATGGCCCTCGGAATGGCGCTTGTGTCGGGGTTGCGGCTGCGCGGGCTCGTTTTGGCCGCATTTGAGGCCATGCTGGTTTTCTTTTCCGCGTTGATTGTCTATGCCTGGGTGTTTCACGGCCTTGAGGACTGCGGCTGCTTTCCCCTCCTGAAAATGAGCCCGCCCGTGTCTTTGGCCAAAAACCTCCTGATGTTCGTCTTGGCGGGGGCGGCATGGTTCATGATTAGGCCCGCAGGCGCGCCCCCTCCATCCGGCCCGTCCCGATTCTACCCGGTTGTCAAAGTGCTGCTCGCCCTTTTGGTCGGCGCGGGGGCGGTGGGGTATGCCCTTCCCCGCATTGAGGCGGCCGGTCCCGTCATGACGGAAAACGGCGGGGGGGACGCCTTTGACTTTGGCCAGTTCACGGTGGACACCGTTTTTGGCCCCGTAAACCTCGGGGAGGGGGACTATCTGATCCCCGTGCTGAGCATGACCTGCGAGGAATGCATGGCCAAGGTTCCCGCGCTGAACGATCTCTCGATGCAGCCGGGCGTGCCCCAGATGGTTTCCCTCTGCTATGAGGAAAAACCGGGGGATCTGGAACGGTTCAAGTCGGCAACGCTTCCCCAGTTTGCGATGCATCCCCTTGGCGACCGGCCCCTGTTGTATTTCAACCTCCGGGGGGACGATCCTTTCCGCCTCATCCTGCTGCGCAACGGCAGGATCACCGCCCATTGGGACGGCCATGTCCCCTCTTACGAGGAGGTGGCCGCCGCGCTGGACGCCGCGGGATAACCCTTTCGCCGGTTTTCTTTTACAAACACCGCGCGGATTTGATATTATCCGCCGTCCCGGTAATTTTGTGGTTCGGAACAAGCCGGGCCCGGGGGCGGGTGCTTGGAGTGAGGTACCGTCCTCGCTTCCCAATCCCCGCGCAGGGCTCCGTCTGACAGGAGAGGACCAAACAAGTGTCCATTGCGATTAAAACCCACAACCTGTCAAAGATTTACGAGGGCGCGCGGCGCGGCCAGGACGTGCACGCCCTCAAGGATCTTAATCTCGACGTCATTGAGGGCCAAATCTTCGGGTATCTGGGCCCCAACGGCTCCGGAAAAACCAGCACCATCAAGATGATGCTGGGCCTGATCTTTCCCACCGGCGGCCACATCGAGATATTCGGCAACAAGGACGTGGCCTCCGCAAGGGTGAAACGCGACATCGGCTACCTTCCGGAGGGCGCCTATTATCCGGACTTCCTGAAGGGCGAGGAGATTCTGGCCTATTACGGGAAACTTTACGGGCTCCACGGCGCGCGGCTGCGCAAACGGATTGACGAGGTCATCGAGCAGGTCGGCATGACCCACGCCCGCAGGCGGTTGCTGCGGGGCTATTCCAAGGGCATGCGGCAGCGCATCGGCCTGGCGCAGGCCCTCATCAGCGACCCGCGCATCCTCATCCTGGACGAGCCCACCACGGGCCTCGACCCCATCGCGCGGAAGGAAATCCGCGACATCCTCGCCGGGTTGCGCGACGAGGGAAAAACACTGCTCATCTCCAGCCATGAACTGCTGGAGGTGGAGCTGATCTGCGACCGTGTCGGCATCCTTTACCAGGGCGTGCTGCAGACCCAGGGCAACCTGGACGAGCTGCTGCTGCTCCGGGAGAATGTCGTGGAAATCGAGGGTATGGACGACGACGCGGCGGCGAAACTGGCCGGTGCGGGCCTCTCGCTGGAGGACCGGGTGGGCGGGCGCGCCAAGGTGCGCGTCCCCGCAAACATGACCGCCTATGACGCGATGGCCGTGTGCAAGTCCCTCTCGCTTAACCTTGTCAGTGTGATGCCGCGCCGGGAAACCCTTGAGGAGCTCTTTGTGCGCGTGGTCGGCGCGGCCGAGGCCGTTCGGAGGCAGAGTGCATGAATTCACTGTTTGAATTTTTCCGGGGGCCCTGGTGCATCGCGGTGTACACCTACCGTGAGGGCATCCGAAAGAAGACGCTGCTGGGATTCCTCATCCTCAGCCTGCTCGTCATTTTCGGATCAAGCTTCATTTCCGCCTTCCTTGATCCCACCGCGGAAACCGACGTGGACATGAAGCTGATCAAGGACATCTGCGTGGCCACCATCTCCATCTTCGGCATGCTGATCACCATTTTCGTCTCGGCCTCGGTGGTGCCGGGGGAGATTGAAAACAAGGTCATCTACACCATCCTCTCCAAGCCGGTGCGCCGGGTGCAGTACCTGCTGGGCAAATTCCTGGGGGCGCAGTTCATCATCATCGTCAACCTGGCGCTGATGGGCCTGCTGTTCTTCGTCGCCCTCTACATCCGCCAGCAGGTCATGCCCACCCTGCTGCTCTGGTCGCTTCTGCTCACTTATTTTGAGTTCCTCATCGTCAGCGCCTTCACCTTCGCCGTCTCATGCGCCGCCACCTCCTCGGTGGTGCCCACCATCGGCGGCCTGTTCATCTACATCACCGGCACGCTCACCGAATACCTGAAGGACGTGCAGAACCGGGCCGGACAGACGGGCAACTGGCTCGACGAAATGATTGGCCAGATGGCCAACGTGCTTTACAACGTGCTCCCCAACCTCCAAAATTTCAGCCTCGCGGAGCAGATCGTGAACGGGCAGCCCAACGATCCCCCCACGGACGTGCTGATTCCAAACCTCATGGCCTACGGCCTGGCATACGCCCTGGCCGGGTTTGTCCTGTCCTGGATCATTTTCTGGCGCAAGGAGCTGTAATCCATGAACAGGCGCCGGTTGCCACTGCTTGTGCTTGTGCTGCTGCTGCTCGTCGCCCTTGGCGCCCTGCAGGGCGCGCGGGTGCGCCAGCTCCGCGAATCCGAGGCCTTCTACCGCTGGATGCTTGCCGCCGCGGTGAATGAGCGCCTTTTCCAGGAGGATGACGGGGAATACAAGGACAGGGAACTCTTCGAACGCTGCAACCGGGAAGCCGGCGAACTGGCCGGACTCATTGGGCCGGCAAAAGACGGGGAGGGCGGGGTGAGCCCCCTTGGGGCCGCCTCCGGACGGATTGAAAACGACGCCAGCCTGTGGCGGATTGCCCGGAGCGGGGAGCTTGCGGGGGCGAGGACTGAGTTTCTCAGCCTGGCGCGGGACCGCAAGCTGCGTTTCGCGATGGACATCCAGTACGCCGAGGCGCAGGCCAGCGGCGTGGGCGTGTTCAACGTCTTTTTCGGCTTCCGCAAGGTCGCGGCCAATTTCCTCTGGATACAGGTGGACCGCTACTGGCACCAGGGCAACATGCACCGCATGATAGCCCTGATGAAAACCTGCACCACCCTGGATCCCCATTTCATCGAGGCATACCTCATCGGCGCGTGGCACATCTCCTACAACGCCACGGCGAAAATGATGGACACTCCCTGGCCCCTGCGGGAGTGGGACGGGCGTTACCAGGCCTGCGTGGGCGAGAAGGAGCGGTATTACCAGCTTGCCATCGAGTTCCTCAAGGACGGCATCCGGAAAAATCCGCGCAACTACAAGGTTTACTTTGATCTCGGCTTCGCCGTGTACAAGCAGAAACTCAAGGACTACCCCAATGCGGTGAAGTATCTGGGTGAGGCCATCCGCCAGCCCCATGACCGCTGGGTGCCGCGCCAGCTTTTCATCTGCCAGGAACTCAACGGACAGTACGAGGAGGCGCTGGCGGGGTGGAAGGACTACATGAAGCGGTTCCCCGACAGCGATCTCACCACCGACGTGGCGCCGCGCTTCATCAAACGGAACGAGGCCATGATGGTCCAGCAGCGGGCCGAGGCCGCCCTCAGGGAGGCCGAAGGGGCGTCGGATCCGGCGGGGGCCGAGCAGAAACGCGCCGAGGCGAAAAAACTCCGCGATGAAGCCAGGAACATATGGGGCATTGTGGGCGAGAAGGAGGGCGTGGCGCGCGTTCTTTTGCTGGATGCCGCCGAACTCCATGAACAGCAGCGTTACATCGAGGCGGTGGCGCTGCTCGACAAGGCGCGCTGGGAAAGCGCGGAAGTCTGGGATCAGGCTTCAGACCTCATCATGAAATACAAGCAGGAGGGAAAAATTCCGCTTTCCATTTCCGAGCTCAAGGCGCTTGAGCGGAGAAAGGAGGAGGGAATCTGCAGGGGCATGCCCGAGGATGTGAAACAGCGCATCCTTGAGTCCAACGCGAAAAAGGTTCTTTGATCCCGCGCGGCATCGCGGCGGAATAACGTATTTTGGGGCCGGGCGGAACCGCCCGGCTTCCGCATTTTTCGCCCAATCCGGCGGGCGCTTCTTGCACGGGGCATGGTCAAGGCGTTATTCTATGGCTCCGTTTTTTTCCCTTTACAAAGGTGTCCGCCGTGCATGCCCGGATTAAAGAAAACTTGAACCGCATCCGCGACCGGATTGCCGCCGCGGCATCCCGCGCGGGGCGTGACCCGGCCGGGGTCCGCATCGTTGCGGTAACCAAGACGGTGGGGCTGGCCGAGGTGAAAATTCTCCGGGAACTGGGTGTTTCGGACATGGGGGAAAACCGGATTGAGGTGGCGCGCCCAAAGATTGAAAACGGGCCCAAGGACATCCGGTGGCACATGATAGCGCCCCTGCAAACGCGCAAGGCCCGCGAGGTGGCGGAGCTGTTCGCCTGTTTTGACGCGGTGGACCGGGTAAAGGCGGCGGAGGCGCTGGACATGCGCTGTGACGAGACAGGCCGCGGCATGCCGGTGCTGGTGGAGGTGAATGTCACCGGCGAAGAGTCCAAACACGGGTTTTCCCCGCCGGATCTGGGGCGGGTTCTGGACGCATTGCGCGCGTTTCCGCGCCTGCGGGTGGAGGGGCTCATGACCATGGCCCCCTTTGACGCGCCGGAATCGGTGGTTCGGCCCTGTTTCAGTCGGTTGAAGTCCCTGGCGGACGCCCACGGCTTGCCCGAAGTGTCCATGGGCATGACGGATGATTTTGAAATCGCGGTCGAGGAGGGCTCCACCCAGGTCCGTGTCGGCCGCGCGCTTTTTGAATGAACAATCGGAATCCCGCCGTTCCGGCCGGCAATACAGGCCGGCGGGACCGGGATGGTTCTCAAACAGGAACATTTTCATGAAAGATCAATTGTTGCAGTTGGAGCGGGAGGCGCTGTCGGAGGTGTCGGCATGCGCCGACCTGAAGACTCTGGAAGAGATCCGGGTTCAGTACCTGGGCCGGAAGGGCAGGGTCACCGACATCCTGCGCGGGCTGGCCGCGCTGCCGGCCGAGGAAAAGCCCCTGGTGGGGCAGGTGGCCAACCAGGTGAAGGAGGCTGTCACCACGGCGCTCGACGCCCGCAAGGCCGCGCTGGAGCAGGAAGCGGAGGCGCGGACCGCCGAAAAGGAGGCCTGCGACTGGACACTGCCGGGGCGGGGCGCGCAAAAAGGCCACATGCACGTCATCAACCAGGTGACGGCTGAGATTGTGGACATTTTCACGGACATGGGTTTCCAGATTGCCCACGGCCCCGATGTGGAGACGGAATACTATAATTTCGACGCGGTGAACACGCCCGCGGACCATCCGGCCCGCGACTCGCACGACACCTTTTTTGTCAAACCTGGCGTGGTGCTGCGCACCCACACAAGTCCGGTGCAGATGCGGGTGATGGAAAAGACGCAGCCGCCGGTGGCCGTGGTTATCCCGGGACGCGTGTACCGGGTGGACTACGATGCCACCCACAGCCCGATGTTCGTGCAAATGGAGGGGTTGCTGGTGGATCGGGGGGTGACCTTCGCGGACCTGAAGGGCACGCTCATGAAGTTTGTCCACACCTTCTTCGGCCCGGAAACGGTGGTGCGCTTCCGGCCCCATTTCTTCCCCTTCACGGAGCCGTCGGCGGAAATGGACATCCTCTGGACGGCCCGGGACCGGCACACCGGCGCGGTGAAAAGCCGCTGGCTGGAAATTCTGGGCTGCGGCATGGTCCACCCGGAACTGTTCCGCTACGCGAACTACGACTACGGAACCTATTCCGGTTTCGCCTTCGGGCTGGGGCTGGACCGCATCGCCATGGTGCGCCATTCCATCGGCAGCATCACCCACCTGTACGAAAACGACACCCGCTTCCTGGAGCAATTCTGACATGCACATCTCGCTGAACTGGCTGAAAAAATACGTTGACATTGACGTGACGGCGGAGGAACTGGGCCGCCTGCTCACCATGCTGGGGCTGGAAATCGAGGCGGTGGTCGAGCCGGGCAGGGAAATCTCCCAGGTGTTCATCGGCCAGATACTCGACATACAACCCCACCCGGACGCGGAAAAACTGGTGGTCTGCAGGACGGACACCGGCGGACCGGAGCCCCTGCAAATCGTGTGCGGCGCGAAGAACATGAAAGCGGGGGACAAGGTGCCCACCGCCGTGGTCGGCGCCACCCTGCCCGGCGGTTTCGCCATCGGCCAGCGCAAAATGCGCGGGATTGAGTCGCAGGGCATGATGTGCTCCGCCCGCGAGCTCGGCATGGGCGAGGACCACGCCGGCCTGCTGATCCTGGACGCGGACGCGCCCGTCGGCGCCGACGCCAAGTCCTGGCTGGGGCTGGACGATGTCATTTACGAGATTGAGGTGACCCCGAACCGGGGCGACTGGGCGAGCATGATTGGCGTCGCCCGCGAACTTGCGGCGTATTTCCGCCGCCCCCTGCATGTCCCCGCAGTTTCCGTGGCGGAAAAGGGAACGGCGGCGGACACCCTCTCGTCGGTGGTGATTGAGGATGCCGAAAAATGCCCGCGCTACCTGGGCCGGGTGCTTTCGAATGTGAAGGTCGGCCCGTCGCCCTCATGGCTGGCCGGAAGGCTCATTGCGGCGGGGCAGCGCCCCATCAACAACGTGGTGGACATCACAAACTACGTGCTTTTGGAGACGGGACACCCCCTGCACGCCTTTGACTATGACCTGCTTGCGGGGAACCGCATCGTGGTGCGCACGGCCCGCCCGGGGGAGAACATGCGCACCCTCGACGGCGAGGAAAGGAAACTGGACGAGACCATGCTGGTCATCGCGGACGCTGAAAAGCCCCAGGCGGTGGCGGGCATCATGGGCGGTGCGGACAGCGAAGTGGGGGAGGGAACCACCCGTGTCTTCCTGGAAAGCGCCGTCTTCCATCCCGTGGCGGTGCGCCGGACCGCCCGCAAGCTCAACCTGATCACGGAAGCCGCCCAGCATTTCCAGCGGGGCGCTGACCCGGAAATGGCCGTCTACGCCCTGAACCGCGCCGCAGAGCTCATGCGCGAGCTGGCGGGCGCCGACATCGCCCCCGGCATCCTCGACGCCCATCCCGCGCCCGCCCCTTCAAGGACGGTGACACTGCGTTTCGCGCGCTCCCTTGAGCTGCTCGGCGTGGACATGCCCGCCGATGAGCAGTGCGACATTCTGGAACGCCTTGGCTTTAAAATTACTGCGCGCGGCGCGGCAACCGCCGATTTTCTGGTGCCCTCATGGCGGCACGACGTGTCCATGGAAACGGACCTGGTGGAGGAACTGGCCCGGTTTTACGGCTATGACCGCATTCCCGCAACCCTCCCCAAAATCCGGCAATCCGAGCAGGTTTTCGCCCCGGAGCAAAAAGTGGTGCGCAAACTGCGCAATCTGCTGGTGAACCAGGGACTCACCGAGGCCATGAGCTGGACCTTCACCTCCGTGGCGGAAATCCGGCGTTCGGGCCTTCCCGAATCCTTTGAAAACATTGTGGCCCTGCAGAATCCCCTCACCGAGGACTGCGCGGGCATGCGCACAAGCCTCATTCCAAACCTCCTTGCCATGGCTGAATACAATGCCAAGCGGGGTGCCCAGCGGCTTTCGCTCTTCGAACTCGGCCCGGTTTACCTGCCCAAAGAAGGGGAGGACCTGCCTTTCGAACCGATGCATCTTGGGATTCTGCTTGCCGGACAGGCCCATTCGGCCCATTGGGCGGAAAAGGCCCGTGCCACGGATGTTTATGATTTAAAGGGTTGGCTGGAGACGGTTTCGGGATTTTTCGGTGTCCCCCTGTCCCTGTCCGCCCATGACCTGATGGCAGTTTTCCAGAAGGGCATGGGGGCCAAGGTGCTCATGGACGGCAAAAAGGTCGGTTACATGGGCAAGGTGGCAAGGGCGGTGCTCAAGGACCGTGACATCCCCTTTGATGTGTTCCTTTGCGACATTGACATATCCGGATTGCTCCAGCATGTGGGCGAGATTCCCCAGTTTGCGGCGATTCCGGCGTTCCCGGCGTCCTTGCGTGACCTTGCTGTTGTGGTGGATCGGAACGTGCCGGCGGGAACCCTGCTGGAAATCGCGCGGAAAAATGGCGGCGAGTTTCTCCGGGAGGTGTCAATTTTTGACATTTACACCGGCAAACCCCTGACGGAAGAACAGAAAAGCGTTGCCCTCAGCCTTGTGTTCCAGTCGCCTGAACGCACCCTGACAGACAAGGACACGGAGAAGGCCATGGCGCAGATACTCAAGCGCCTGGAGAAGGAGTGTGGCGCGGTGTTGCGCTGATTCCCCATGAACCCCCTGATAAAATCGCATCTCGATCTCATAGACGGCGTCCTGGCGGATGTCGCAAAGAACTTGTCCAGCCTGCGCGCCGAGGCTGCCGAGGAATCACGGGAACGGGATCGGATCCAACAGGATTACTGGGTTATTGAGCGGCAAAACCAGGCGCTTCAGGAAACTTATGATCGTTTGTCCCTGATCATTGAGGAGAATGAGTCTCTGAAAAAGAAAAACACAGAGGCGGCTGAACATGCCCGGCATTTGCTTGAAATGGCGCGCGCATTGCAGGAGGGGTGTCAGGAATGAGCGAGGAGAAAACAATCGAGCTCACAATAGACAACTCGCGGTTTACGTTCCCGGTGTATCAGACACCCGCAAAGACAGAAGAAATCGCCAATAAGATAAATGAACATATACAACGCCTTGCAAACACACCTGGGGAAAAGTTTAATTCGCTGAAATTTCTCACCAAAACAGCCTTTCACTTCGCTGTTGAGGCGCAAAAACTGGCTGATGAGAAAAAAGCGGATGAGGAAGAGATTCTAAAAAGATTAAACAATATTATTGAAAAGTTACGGATAATGCAGGCTCTTAACGATAAATAATTTGCACATCATCACATTTCATTAACTTCAGAAATATAATTCGAAAATATAATTGTATTTTCCGTCTCTGGTTGATATTCGAGTGTATTCACTGCCCAAAACGGCTAAACCCACACTATCCAACTAAATTTTTGGCGTGCAAAGCCGTGTTCCTATCCATCCTGGGAGTCGATCGTGGCTCCTGGGGCAATCTGTGCGTTTTTCACCCATTGAGACCCATCCAGTGATTCTCGGGGTACCCAAAAAGTGGGGGGGAGAGGGGTGGGGCAGCCTGGGAAACTTTGCGGTCATCAAAGGTGGTGGTGGTTGGCTTAATCCTTACTAGTCCAACAGAATATTCGGCCCACGCACCCGCATCATTCCTGTGCCGCCTTTGCGGGTTATCGGCTGCCCGACAGAAGATGAGTCACAGGAAAAGGGCAGTGGCAAGCAGACTCGTCGATGTTGATGGAACACTTTGAAGCGAATCCAGCCCTGGGGAGTGACTTGAAAATCATGTCCAACTAAATGACCAATTCAGAGTGAGATACCCATGTATCCACGATTTTCAATGGGGAATAGAAGACGCATAAAAATATATTTAATTTTTTAAAACCAAATAGGGCGCAAAAACAACCTAAAAACATGCAAAAATATTCATACATGCGCTTTTTGGTCTCCTTAGTGTCTGATAATATATATTATGTTTGTTTTTGTGGCGTGAAACTGCGCCTGTAGAAACACTTTGGGCATGCTCGATATTAGAGCAGGCCCTGTCGGACACAAGGGCAAAAACGGGGCTTCCAAAATCAGTGGCCGGCAGTTAGGCATAATCAGACCTAATAATTTAAATTATTTTATAATTGTAAATTTATTTCTATCAAGTTTTTATAAACTTAACATGATATTTTTAATTGCCAGCAATTCAATCAAATTCAGTGGTTTTTGTCTGTGTAAATTTTGAATCAACCATGGGAAAAGCGCTCCAAAGATTGACTGCGGCCGATGGCTTGGCTTCCGGCTCTCTCCACCATGCCTCTATCCACTTATACCACCCTGGAAAAAAATCATTACTCATTAATTACTCCAATTCACTGATTTATGGCAAGTTTTTCCAGCCCCTCCCTCCCACCGCTTATTCCCTTGATTGGGACCCATCCCCCCCAGGTAACCTCGGCACATGGTGTCCGCCCAAGCGACAGGCACCTCCCCAATCCGTCAGCATTTTGCTCCCGGCACGTTTACAACATCGGCAAATTGACAACAGGCCTGACCGGTGCTATACTAGTGCAGACCTGAGCGGGACTAACTCAGTTGGTAGAGTGCCAGCTTCCCAAGCTGGATGTCGCGGGTTCGAACCCCGTGTCCCGCTCCATTTTTTTTCTTCCTCCCCCTAATCCCCCCCATTGAATTCACCGCAAAAAAAAGCTCCATTCTCCGGTGTGAATTTTCCGGGTGCGCACTCCAGTTTCAGGCGGCAGATTCCCGCATTTGAACTACCCGGGCAAAGATGCACCACACCGTATCATTTATTTCAGGCGGGCTGAACCTGTTTGCGTGACTGCCCGATAAATAAATACCTGCTTGAACTACACCACCGCCGGAGGACTCCCAATAGATTCAAAAATGAACGATAACCTGCCGGATTCATTAATATGGTGTGGCTGTGTTTATATTACCGAAGGGTGAAGAATTACCTATTTATCATGAAAACCACGCATCGGCAATGACATTGACTTCAAACCTACAACTTATAATTCCGGCCAAAACATCGCGTAATTTACCCGGATTGGATTCCTCTTCCCGTCATGGCATAGGCATGGTTCGCGAAGTGACTTCCCCAACTCATCGGGGCACGTAACCGTTTATTCCGGGGACTATGAAAATTCCATAAAATTGGGTACAATCTGGTTGAGGCATATTATTAAGCTGGCCGCCGGTGCAAAGGCCTGTCTGCCTTTCATTCAAACGGTCGTCACATTCAGGAGGATTCAAACCCATGAAAAGAAAACAAAACGGCTTCACATTGATTGAGTTGCTGGTGGTCATCGCCATCATCGGCATCCTGGCGGCCATCCTGCTGCCGGCGCTGGCACGCGCCCGCGAGTCCGCCCGCCGTTCCAGTTGCCAGAACAACCTGAAACAGATGGGCCTGGTGTTCAACATGTACGCCAACGAGTCCAAGGACATGTTCCCGCCGATGAAGATTTTCAACTGCAACGGAACGGACCCCGCCAACACCGGACATTTCGCCAGGGATGCATCCTTTGAGGGGCGCGCGGTGTACCCGGAATATCTGAGTGATGTGAACATTCTTGTGTGCCCCTCGGACAGCGACAACGAAACCGTCCGCAAGGCGTTCCATGCCAACAATGATCTGGATCAGCCGGTTGAACCCTGCCGTCTGGCCCGGGGCAGCTATTATTACCTTGGGTGGGCCTTCAGCGTCGCCAACCTGACCATTCCGGGCGTGCCGATTCCCCAGGACATCACCACCATAGACGAGACCAACTTCACCACCCTGCTCAACTTCCTGAACCCGGATCTGGTGGCTTATGCCGTGCCGATTGTGCTTTCCCAGGGCGGCACCATGACTCCGGAGCAAAAAATGAACGATTTCGGTCCCGCCCCGCGCCTGCGCAACGGCATTGAGCGCTTCCTCATCACCGACATCAACAACCCATCAGCCTCCGCGAAGGCAGCCAGCGAACTGGCGGTTATGTGGGATGAGACCGCCGTTTACGGCAAGCCCACCACCTTCAACCACGTTCCCGGCGGCGGCAACGTGCTGTACATGGACGGGCATGTTGAATTCCTGAAATGGCCGAGTGTGTTTCCGCTGGACAAGCTTGGCATGTATCTGTCCTTCCTTTTCTAGGCGTTGATTCCAATAACTCAAAGCCGGCCCCGCCGCAGCAGCCTGTGGCGGGGCTTTTTGTGCCGTTCGGGCCCTCCCCCACCCTGATTTTCCTGCTTGGGGTTTTTACACGGTGCGGTGGCGTGTGCTACGATAATCGGGATAATTTCCCCAAAATCGCCCTTTCAGCGAAGACCAAAAAAGGGCTGATTTTGGGGGTGGATTGCAAAAATTACTGTTGGCGGCCTTTTTGCGCGCGCCACATATGTAAACAAGGCATATCAACGTCCACAAGGCGTCTCCAGGGAGAAAAACGATGCAAACACTTGATTTGTTTAGCCTTAAGGGAAAAGTGGCGGTGGTGACAGGTGGCGGCGGGGTGTTGTGCGGCGCAATTGCGGAGGGGCTTGCCGGTGCCGGAGCCACGGTTGCCGTGGCGGACCTGCTTCCGGAAATGGCCCAAACCTGCGCGGACCGGATCACGGCGGCGGGCGGCACGGCCAAGGGATATCTTATCAACGTGTTCGAGCGGGACACCATCCAGGCCTGCTGTAATGCCGTGATGGCCGATTTCGGACGGGTGGACATCCTCATCAACGGCGTGGGCGGCAACATGAAGGCCGCCACCACCTCGCCGGAGCAGACCTTCTTCGACATCCCCGCCGACACCCTTCAAAAAGTGATTGATCTGAACCTCACCGGCGGCACAATCGTGCCCACCCAGGTGTTCCTGAAAGCCATGCTCAACAACAGCGACGGTGGCGTCATCATCAACATTTCCTCGATGAACTCGTTCCGCCCGCTCACGCGCATTCCCGGCTACAGCGCGGCCAAGGCGGCGGTGAGCAACTTCACCCAGTGGCTCGCGGTGCACGTGGCGCAGGAATACAACCCCAAACTGCGGGTCAACGCCATCGCGCCGGGCTTCTTCCTCACCGAACAGAACCGGTTCCTCCTCACCGACAAGGAAACGGGCGCGCCCACACCGCGCGGCACCACCATCATGGCGCACACGCCGATGGGCCGCTACGGTTGCCCGGACGACCTGGTCGGCGCGGCGGTCTGGCTGTGCAGCGACGCCGCCAGTTTCGTCACCGGCATCGTCCTGCCGGTGGACGGCGGATTTTCGGCGTTTTCCGGTGTTTGACAAAACAAAACCATAATAGACAGGAGTTTGCAGTCCCATGAGCGATCCAGTGACCCGTCTTAAAGAACACCAGCCAAAGCATGAATTTCTCATCGCCATTGACTCCGACGGCTGCGCCTTCGACACCATGGAAATCAAGCACAAGGAGTGCTTCATCCCCAACATCATCAAATACTGGGAACTCCAGGCGGTGTCCAAGTACGCGCGCATGGCGGGCGAATTTGTGAACCTGTATTCCAAATGGCGCGGCGTCAACCGCTTTCCGGCGCTGCTCATGGCGCTGGATCTGCTGGCCGACTGGGACGCACCCATGGCTCGGGGCATAAAACTGCCCGAAGTGCCCAATCTGCGCAAATGGTGCGAAACCGAGACCAAGCTGGGCAACCCGGCGCTGAAGGCCTACTGCGCCTCCCATTCCGCCGCGGACGAACCGGACATGCACCGCGCCCTGGAGTGGAGCGTGGCGGTGAACAAGACTGTGGAGGACATCGTGCAGGGCGGCCTGCCCCCCTTCCCCTTCGTCAGGGAATGCCTGGAAAAGGCCCAGTCCATGGCCGACATGATGGTCTGCTCCCAGACCCCTGGTGAGGCGCTGGAGCGGGAATGGGCCGAGCAGGACATGGACAAGTACGTCTTCTGCATCAACGGCCAGGAGGTGGGCACCAAGGGCGAGCACATCCAGTTTGCCGCCGAGGGCCGCTACGAAAAGACAAAGATCCTCATGATTGGCGACGCCAACGGCGACCTCAAGGCCGCGCGCAAGAACAACGCCCTCTTCTTCCCCATCAATCCCGGCGACGAGGAGGCCTCCTGGAAGCGCCTCTTTGACGAGGGGCTGGACCGGTTCTTCGCGGGCACCTATGCGGGCGATTACGAGGCCGCTCTCATTGCGGAATTCGACACGTACCTTCCCGAACTGCCCCCCTGGAAGAAATAACCCGGCACAACGGGCCAAAACCAAAAACGGAACAAGGCCATGGCAAAGAGGCGCGAACCGGATTTTGAACAGTTTCTGCGCGCCGTGACACGGACAGGGCGTCCCTCCCATCTGCCCGCCTACGAGCACATCGCCAGCACGGGATTCATTTCCCGGCGCATGGGTGTGCCCTTTGACCGGATGGAGCCCCACGAGGACGGCTATTGGCAGGTCTATGCGGACTTCTGGCTGGACATGGGTTTCGACTGCGTGCCGATGGAAATCGGCCCGAACCTGCCCCTGGCCCAAGCCGGACACGGTGACGGCACCGTGAGCCACGGCAGCGAATCCCGCCGGATGATCGCCTCCATGGATGATTTCGAGCGCTACCCCTGGCCGACCCCGGACAATTACATGGATTTTTCCCACTGGGAAAAGGCGACGGAATGCCTCCGGCCCGGGAGCAAACTCGTGGGCGGCGTTTGCATGGGCCCCTACGAGTGGGCCTCCAACCTGCTCGGCGTGGAGGGCCTTTCCATGGCCGTGTGCATGGAACCCGAACTGGTCCGGGCGGTGTTCGGCAAAATCGCCGAGATTCACCTGTCCTGCCTGCGGCAGATTGCCTCGATGGACGCGGTGGGCGCGCTGCGGCAGGGCGATGATCTGGGGTTCAAGACCTCCACCTTCCTCTGTCCTGACCACCTGCGCGAGTACATCTTCCCGATTTACGCCGCCATGGCGGCCATCGCCCATGAGCACGGAAAACCCTTCATCCTTCACTCCTGCGGCAATCTCGCGGAGGTGTACGACGATCTTGTCGCGTGCGGCATTGACGCCAAGCATTCCTTTGAGGATGTCATCCTGCCGGTGACGGAATTCAAAAAACAGTACGGCGACCGCATCACGCCGCTGGGCGGGCTGGACGTGGACCGCATCTGCCGCCTGGACGAGGCAGAACTGCGCCGGTACACACGGAGCGTGGCGGAGGAATGCTTCGCCGACGGCCACTGGACCCTAGGCACGGGCAACTCGCTCACAGACTACATGCCGGTGGAAAATTACCTGATTGTCCTCGACGAGGGCGCCAAAATCTCAGGATAGGCGCGGAGGCTCTTTGTCATGAAAATCATTGTGGATGAAAACGTGCCCTACGGGCGGAAGGCATTCGGCCTGCTGGGCACGGTGGAGACGGCGCACGGACGAAAAATCAGCCGGGACATACTCATGGACGCGGACGCGCTGGTGGTGCGCAGCATCACCAAAGTCAACGGGGAACTGCTGGAGGGCACCCCGGTGAAGTTCGTGGGCACCTGCACCATCGGCGAGGACCATGTGGACAAGGCGTGGCTCGCCGCAAACGGTGTGGCCTTTTCCAGCGCGCCCGGATGCAACGCCAACAGCGTGGGTGACTACATCACGGCGGCGCTTTTTGAAATGGCCCGCGCCATGGACCATCCGCTCAGGGGCATGCGCCTCGGCATCGTGGGTGTGGGAAACGTGGGCTCAAAGGTCTGGAAAAAGGCCTCGGCGCTGGGCATGGAATGCGTGCTGTGCGACCCGCCCCGCTTCGAGCGCGAGCAGGACCCCGTGTTCCGGCCCCTGGAGGAGCTGTACGACTGCGACTTCATCACCTTCCACGTGCCAATGGAGAAGACAGGGCCGCACCCCACCTGGCACCTGGCGGACGAGGCCTTCCTGAAAAACATGAAGGAGGGCGCGGTGCTCTTCAACTCGTCGCGCGGCGCGGTAGTGGACAACCAGGCGCTCAAGGCGGCGCTCCTCTCGTGGCACCTCTCCGGCGCGCTGCTGGACGTGTGGGAGGGCGAGCCCCGGGTGGACACGGAACTGCTGGCCCTTGTGGACATCGCCACGCCGCACATCGCGGGATACTCCTTCGACGGCAAGGTGAACGGCACCCGGCAGGTGTACGAGGCCCTGTGCGCCTCGCTGGGCCGGCGGGCGGAATGGGATCCCTCCCCCCTGCTGCCCGCGCCGGAGGTGGCAGAACTCACCGTGGTCCCCCGAGACCCGGCCGCGCTGGAGGGCGCCGTCTCCGCCGTGTACCCCATCACGCGCGATGACAGCCGCATGCGTCCCATGATCGCGCTGGACAACGACGATGAGCGGGCCGCCTACTTTGACCGGCTGCGCAAGGAGTACCCGCGCCGCCGCGAATTCTTCAACACCAAAATCCGAATGACCACACCGGACCCCGAGCTTGCGGAACAGTTTGCCGGTGTGGGTTTTACCCTGGCCTGATTTTTCACGGGAGAGACGCCCCATGGTCATGAAAACCGTCGCGGAAAGCGGCTATCTCAAGCCGGAAGAAATCCATGCTTTTGTGCGGGATGCCTGCGCCACCCTGCCGGTGGACGGCAAAAGCGTCCTCTTCATCATCCCCGACCAGACGCGCAGCATGCCCATGCCGCTGATGTTCCGCGCGCTCCACGACGCGGTGTTCCACCGGGCGAAGCGGATGGACTACCTCATCGCGCTGGGCACGCACCCCCCGATGACCGACGGGATGATCGAACAGCTCCTCGGCATCACCCCGGAGGAGCGGGCGGGCAGGTACGGGCAGATCGGCATATTCAACCATGAATGGCAGAACCCCGCGGCGCTGGCCAGCCTGGGCACGATCACGGCCGATGAAATCGCGGAGATTTCCGGCGGACTCATGCGCGAGTCGGTGGAGGTGACCATCAACCGGCGCGTCCTCGACTACGATCTGGTGTGCATCGTCGGGCCGGTCTTTCCCCACGAGGTGGTGGGCTTCAGCGGTGGCAACAAGTATTTCTACCCCGGCGTGTCCGGCGCGGAAATCCTGAACCTCTTCCACTGGCTGGGCGCGCTCATCACCAACTACGCCATCAACGGCACCAAGCACACGCCCGTGCGCGCCGTGGTGAACCGCGCCGCCGCGATGCTCCCCGTGGAAAAACGCTGCTTCTGCCTCACCCAGGTGAAAAAAGACACCAAGGCGCTCTTTTTCGGCACCCCCGAGGAGGCTTGGAGCGAGGCGGCGGATCTGAGCGCCAAGACCCACATTGTCTACAAGGACAAGCCCTTCAAAAGTGTGCTGGCCATGGCCCCGGCCATGTACGACGAACTGTGGGTGGCGGGCAAGTGCATGTACAAACTGGAGCCGGTGGTGGCCGACGGCGGCGAGCTGATCATCTATGGAAAGCACATCACCGAGGTGAGCGTCACCCACGGAAAGCTCATCGCGCGGGTGGGCTACCACGTGCGCGACTATTTCGTGAAACAGATGGACAAATTCCGGGACATCCCCGGCGGGATTCTCGCCCACTCCACGCATGTGCGCGGCATGGGGACCTTTGAGGACGGCGTGGAGCGGCCCCGGGTGCGGGTGACCCTGGCCACCTCCATTCCCGAGGAGGAATGCCGCGCCATCAACCTCGGCTACCGCGACCCCGACAGCATCAACCCCGACGACTGGCGCGACCGCGAGGACGAAGGGCTGCTGCTGGTGCCCGAGGCCGGGGAAATCCTGTACCATCTGAGGAAGGATTGAACATCCACCAAACGGCGCGGGAAAACGGCGTGAACGCTGCACTCAAAACAACGATTTGCTGCCTTTTGCTGGCTGCGGGATGCCTCCCGGCGGGATGCTACCAGGAACAGTCCGCCCAGTCAGGGTACGCGCCCAAGGTGTACGCCGTGGAACGGCACGCCATCGCCGTGGAGGCTTACCGGAAGGAAAAGTACCGGGAGGCGCTGGAAGCGGCCACAGAAGCGGCAAACCACGACCCCGGCTACGCCGACGCGGCCAAACTGCGCGCGCTGATCCTGCTGCGCACGGACAAAACGGATCTGGCGGCGGACGCGCTCGCCTCCTACTGCGAACAGTGGCCGGACGACGCGGAGGGGCAGTCGCTGCACGGGCTTTCGCTGGAGCGCATGGGGCGGACGGAAGCCGCCACGGCGGCCTACGGCAGGGCGGTCGGCGGTTTCGACAAGATGCTGGCGGAGGGCACGCGCACGCCTGAAAAGGTGCTGGGCCGGGCGCTGCTGATATACTTGCGGGACGGAAGAAGCGCGGGGCTGGTGGCGCTGAACCAGGTGCTGTCCGCCTACCCGGACTACGGGCCCGCACGGGAAATAAAACAGAACATACTGGACAACAACCGGGGATTTGTGCTGGACTGGCTGGAAAGCCGCCCCCGTTAATCAACAAAGGAGTCGTTTCAATGCCGCGCAATGTGATTGTCGCCCAGTCGGGCGGACCGAGCCCCGTCATCAACAGCTCCCTCCGGGGCGTGGTGGAAACCTGCAAAATGTATCCGGACGTGTTCGGCACGGTCTACGCTGGCTGGCACGGCATCGAGGGCGTGCTCAAGGAGGAACTGCTGAACCTGTCGGCGCAGGACGACGAGGAAATCGCGCTGCTCCGCTACACGCCCGCGGCGGGCTCCATAGGCACCTGCCGCTACAAGCTGAAAAAAGACCAGCAGGAGGACTTCCAGCGGGTCATTGAGATCTTCAAGGCCCACGACATCGGCTACTTCTTCTACAACGGCGGCAACGACTCGATGGACACCGCGAACAAGGTGGCGAAGCTCGCCAACGAGCAGGGCCTGGACCTGGTCGGCGTGGGCGTGCCCAAGACCATCGACAACGATGTGGGCGACTCGGAGTTCAAGCTCATCGACCACACGCCCGGCTACGGCAGCGTGGCACGCTACTGGATGGGAATCGTGCAGAACGCCAACGAGGAGAACGCGGGCTCCTGCCCGGCGGATCCGGTGCTCGTGCTCCAGGCAATGGGCCGCAAGATAGGGTTCATCCCGGCGGCAGCGCGGCTGGCCGATCCGAAGCGGGAATTGCCGCTCCAGATTTACATGACCGAGTCCAAGGTCGGCCCCGAGGAAATGTGCGACAACATCAACGACCAGCTCAGGCGCGACGGGCGCTGCGTGGTGGTGGTGAGCGAGGGCTTCGACGTGGGCGATCTGGGCGATGTGAAGGACAGCTTCGGCCACACGAATTTCGGCGCCACCAAGCTCACCGCCGCGCAAAAGGTGGTGAACCTGCTCAACGACCGGGGCCTGCCCGTGCCCGGCAAGGCGCGCGGCCAGGTCTCCGGCACCGACCAGCGCAGCACCTGCGCCTACGCCTCGGTGGTGGATCTCGACGAGGCCTACAAGGTGGGACAGCAGGCGGTGCTCATCGCCAAGTCCGGCGAAAACGGCTGGATGTCCACCATCCTGCGCGAGCCCGGTCCCATCTACAATGTGCGCTACGACAAGGTGCCCCTGGAGTTGGTGGCCAATTCCGAGCGCACCTTCCCCGCCGCATGGCTCACGCCGAACAAGATTGATGTGACCGACGAGTTTCTGGCCTATGCGAAACCGCTGATCGGCGAGGACTGGGCGAGCGTGCCGGTAATCAACGGACGGCAGCGTTTCACCCGCTTCAAGCCGGTCTTTGCGGAGAAGAAACTCCCTGAATACGTACTTCAGGCGCTGCGCAAGTAGCCAACGGAGGCCGCATAATGGCACACAGGCTGGTGTTCAGACGGTGCGCGCTGTGCGCGCTGGTTCTGGTGTCGGCCTGTTTGCTTGGGGCAGCCTCCCCGCCTCCGCCGCTGCAAAACAGCCATGTCTCGCTGGCCTTTGACGGGACCGACGGAAAACTGTCCGCGTTCACCGACGCAACGAGCGGCACCGGCTTTCTGGCGCATCCGGGGGAACTGTGGCGCATCGAATGGCTCCAACCGGAAGGCTTGCCTTCCCTGACCCCCGGCATGGCCCGGCATTTTGAATGGGCGGCCAAAGACGCAGAGTCACTGGAACTGCGCTGGGCGGATTTCGGCGTTGAGCAATGCCCCGGACTGCGGGTGATCGTCCGGGTTGAACTGCCTGCGGAGGCCGCCCTCGCATCATGGCACATCGCCGTGGAGGGTTTGGGCGGCACCCGTATCAGGGAGGTGGTGTTCCCCCGCCTGGACGCGCTGGCGCCCCAACCGGGTGAATCGGTGGCGGTGCCTTTCTGGATGGGCGAGCGCAGCACCCGCGCGCGGGAATCGCTGAACCCGGCTTCCGGCGCGGCCCGCAGGCTTGCCTGGGAGTACCCGGGCCTCCTCTCCCTCCAATGCATGGCCTGGTGCCGCGAGAACGGGCCGGGGCTCTACCTGGCCTGCGACGACACGGCCTGCCACCGCAAGCAGTTCGCGGTGCACGGCGGCCCCGGCAACGGGCTGGGCATGGAGGTGGCGGCCCAACCGGCAGGCGGCGCGGACAATGGGGAAAATTATTCCCTCCCCTACCATGTGCTGGCGGGCCCGCTCCACGGCGACTGGTTTGCCGCGGCGCAACAGTACCGGGGATGGGCGAAAACACAGGAATGGGCAAAGCAAAGCCGTTTGCGCCGGGGGCTGTTCCCCGCATGGGTGACGGACACCGGCCTGTGGGTGTGGAACCGGGGCGGGCCGGAGGGGGTGCTCCCCCCCGCTCTTGCGCTGCGGGAAAAGGCGGGACTGCCCGTGAGCGTGTTCTGGCACTGGTGGCACGGCTGTTCCTATGACACGGGCTTTCCGGAATATCTCCCGCCGCGCGGGGGCGCGGACGCCTTTCGCGACGCCCTGTCCGCCGCGCAGGAGAAGAACCTCCACGCCATTGTGTACATGAACCAGCGGCTCTGGTGCATGGGCACAAAAAGCTGGGCGGACGAGGGGGCGGAACGCTTCGCCGTCAAGAATGCCGAAGGCCGGGTGACTCCGGAAGTCTACAACACCTACACCAAGGCACCCTGCGCCTCCATGTGCATGGGCACCCCCTTCTGGCGGGAGAAATACGCGGGCATCGCGGCGGAAGCCATCCTGAGGCTGGGGGTAAACGGCATTTACATGGACCAGGCCTGTTCCAGTCTGGCCTGCTATGATCCCGCCCACGGCCATCCCCTGGGCGGGGGGCAGTGGTGGATGCGGGGCTTTCAGACATTGGCGGCGGACATCCGCAGCCGCACCGGGGCTCACACCCCCGCACTGGCGGGCGAGGGCTGCGGCGAGGCGTGGTTGCCCCATCTCGACCTCATGCTGAGCCTTCAAGTGAGCCTGGAGCGCTACGCCGAACCGGGCATTTGGGAACCCATTCCCTTCTTCCACGCCGTGTATCATGACTGTGCAGTGCTGTACGGTAACTACTCCTCCCTGGCCAGTCCTCCCTACGATCCGCTGTGGCCCGCCGAATTCGCCCCGAAGAAACCGCTGGAGCTGCTGGACAGGAAATTCTCCACGCAGTTCATGCTGGAGCAGGCGCGCTCCTTTGTCTGGGGACAGCAGCCAACCCTTGCCAATTTCCGGCCGGAACAGCTCACGGAGCGGACTGATGAAATGGCCTTCTTTCTGCAACTGGTGCGGCTGCGTCAGAAGGCGAAGGACTTCCTGCTGTACGGTGAAATGCTTCCCTTCCCGAAACTGAACGCGCCCGCGGCGGAGATTCCCATCTCCCGCCTGTCCATTTACGCCGGTCAGCAGGGCGCGGTGAGGGAGCATGCCAAGCGGGTGGAAACGGTGCTTTCCGGCATGTGGCGCGCGCCCGACGGCCGGGTTGCCCTGGCGCTGGCAAACATTGGAAGCAATGCGGCATCGCTGGATTTCACGATTGACACCGGGACATGGCCCATTCCCGCCGCGGGAACCGTGGCACGAGTTTCCGTGGGGGATGAATCCCCCCTGCTCAGTTACAAGGACGGACAGGCACGCATCCAACTGGAGCTTGCCGCGAAAAGCGCAACAGTGCTTCTCTTCCGCTAGAGGATGTCGTCCCCGTCGCCGTCGCAGACATGCAGGGACAGGCAGGAGGCGCAGAGGGGGCCCTCACCGCAATCCCCGCAGTAAACCAGCTTCGGCGTGTCCATCCACACACCGCAGTCAACGCACACAGCCATGGTGGAATCCCCCGTGTTGTCTTCCACAATCATACCCGCAATCCGCGCCTTTTTCATCCCACGGGGAATTTGCTATAATTCCGCCGTCTTTTTTCCCGCAAACACCAACCAAGGAGTAAATGCAGCCATGCCTCAGATGGACATTGGATTGATCGGACTAGCCGTGATGGGCGAGAACCTCGTGCTCAACATGGAAAGCAAGGGTTTCAGCGTGGCGGTGTACAACCGCACGGTGGAAAAAGTGGACAAATTCGTCACCGGCCGCGGCGCGGGCAAAAACTTCTTCGGCGCGCACAGCATTGAAGAGCTCTGCGCCAACCTGAAGCGCCCCCGCAAGGTCATGCTGCTCGTGAAGGCCGGAAGCGCGGTGGATGATTTCATCGAGCTGCTTCTCCCCCACCTTGAGCCCGGCGACATCATCATTGACGGCGGCAACAGCCACTTCCCCGACACCATCCGCCGCACCAAGTACGTGGAGGGCAAGGGTCTGCTCTACATCGGCACCGGCGTGTCCGGCGGCGAGGAGGGCGCGCTCCTCGGCCCGTCCATGATGCCCGGTGGCTCCCCGGCGGCGTGGCCCCATGTGAAGGACATCTTCCAGACCATCTGCGCCCACACGGACACGGGCGAGGCCTGCTGCGACTGGGTGGGCGAGGGCGGCGCGGGCCATTTCGTGAAAATGGTGCACAACGGCATCGAATACGGCGACATGCAGATGATCTGCGAGGCCTACCAGCTTATGGGCCAGGGCCTCGGCATGAGCAACACCGAGATGCACAAGGTCTTCACGGAATGGAACGCGGGCGAACTGGACTCCTACCTCATTGAAATCACCCGCGACATCCTCGGCTACAAGGACGAGGACGGCAACGAGGTGGTGGATCTGATTCTGGACACGGCGGGCCAGAAGGGCACCGGCAAATGGACGGCCATCGCCGCGCTGGACGAGGGCATGCCGCTGACGCTCATCGGCGAGGCCGTGTTCGCGCGCTGCCTCTCCGCCATCAAGGACGAGCGCGTCCGCGCCGCCAAGGCGCTGCCGGGCGACGTGAAACCCTTTGACGGCGACAAGCAGGCCTTCGTCAACGACCTGCGCCAGGCGCTCTACGCCTCCAAGCTGGTCAGCTACGCCCAGGGCTACCAGCTCATGCGCGCCGCGGCCGCCCACTACGGCTGGAACCTCAACTACGGCGGCATCGCGCTCATGTGGCGCGGCGGCTGCATCATCCGCTCCGTCTTCCTCGGCAAGATTAAGGAGGCCTTTGACCGCAATCCGGACCTGGAAAACCTGCTGCTCGACCCCTTCTTCGCGGATGTCGTGGGCAAGGCCCAGGCCGCGTGGCGGCGCGTGGTTGTGAAGGCCGTGGAGACGGGCATCCCCATGCCGGCCATCTGCTCGGCCCTCAACTTCTTCGACGGCTACCGCTGCGGTCGGCTCCCCGCAAACCTGCTTCAGGCGCAGCGCGACTACTTCGGCGCGCACACCTACGAGCGCGTGGACAAGCCGCGCGGCGAGTGGTTCCACACCAACTGGACCGGCCGCGGCGGCGACACGGCCGCCTCCACCTACGTGGTGTGAGCCCAACCAAGAGACCATGACAAACACATCCCCCCGCGCCTTCCAGCGCGGGGGGATGTCGTTTCACGTCCTTTTGCAGCGGAATGCCCTCATGCCAGCAGATGACCCAGCGGCACGGCAAACAGCCTGCCGCCCAGATGCACGGCCTCCCGGCCGTTATAGGCCAGCACGGCGGCCGCGCAGGCCGGGGTGCGTTCCACAAATGCGCGCAATCCCGAAAGGTCGCTTTCGCTCCAGCGCGTGGCCGCCTTGACCTCAACCGCAAACACGTTGCGGCCCGATTCAATCACAAAGTCCACCTCATGCCGCCCCTGCTCGTTCCAGTAACTGAGTTGCGCGTCAGGCAGGTGCGCCTCCAGCAGTGCGGCAAGATTCTGGGCGGTATAGGTCTCTAATAATGCACCGCGCATCAAGTCATCCCGACCGGGCTCCAAATCCTCCACGCCCGCCAAATAGGCCGCCAAACCGCTGTCCGTAATGTACAACTTGGGAGACTTGACCAGGCGGGAACTGCGGTTCTTGAGGAACGGCGGTATGCGCCGCGTCAAGAACGAGGCTTCAAGGAGATTCAAATAGCGGCCCGCCGTGGCCGCGCTCAGTTTGGCGTCACGCGCGAGGGAACTGATGACCAGCACCTGCCCCGTGCGCAGGGCCGCCAGTTGTGCCAGCAAACGAAAGGATATCAGATCGGTAATCTGGGACAATTGCCACACGTCGCGCTCAACATAGGTTTGGACGTACCCGCGAAACCATTCCCCCGCCGCGCCGACCGGGCCCAGGCATGCCGGTGGGAGCCCCCCCATCAGCACTTCCTGAACAGTCACCGGTTTGGCCGCGCCTTTGGGAACGGTCTGGTTGCGCATGAAATCAATCAAGAAAGGCGGCTTGCCGACATGCCCGGAGAGCTCGCGGCGCGTCATCGGATGCAGGGTAAAATAGACGGCCCGCCCGGCGAGGGATTCCGAAACATGGCCCAGCAGGGCCAGATTAGCCGAACCGGACAGCACAAACCGTCCCGGCAATCGCCTTTCATCCACGCTCCGCTTGATGGCCAAAAGCAGTTCGGGGCACCGCTGCACCTCGTCAAGCGTGACGGTGTCTTCCAGAAGCGACTCCGGATTCGTTCGAGCGGCGGCCAATACCGCAAAATCATCCAACGTGCGGTAGGACCTCTCCTCCGCAATTGATTTCTCGCGCTGGAGAAGCGTGCTTTTTCCCGTTTGCCGCAGTCCGGACAGCACCACCACCGGCATTGTTTGTGTTGCCCGCGCCAGCCTTGGGGCTATTTCCCGGGACAAATAGTCTGTCATAATCAATCACATTATAGCGTCAATATGACAGCATGTCAATGAGCAGAATGACGTTTTTCCGACGGCACATTTCAAGAGCCTGCCTGTTAGTGATTATCTTCACCAATGCCGTTTACTCCGCCATGCCATAAAGACCCGTAGGGGTTCTTCCATCCCAAGATATTGCTTTTGAAGCGTTTAAAACCGCTTGGTGTATGCGTGGCAGTAGGGCTGGCTGCCCTTCTTTTCGTAGTACTGCTGGTGGTAGTCCTCGGCGGGCCAGAAGATTCCCGCCGGGAGCACCTGCGTGGCGACCTTCATTCCTTTTCCACGCAGTATGTCAATGAGCTTTTCCGTGGTTGCCTTCTGCGCGTCGCCCAGGTAAAACACCGCAGAACGGTACTGGGCGCCCACATCAGGGCCCTGCCGGTTCACCTGGGTGGGGTCGTGAATCTCAAAGAACAGTTTGGCCATTTCCTCAAAAGTGGTCTGGGCGGGGTCAAAGGTCACTTCAATCGCCTCGGCGTGGCCCGTGTCGGTATAACACACGTCCTTGTAGGACGGATTCTGCAAATGGCCGCCGGTGTAACCCACGCGGGTGGCCAGCACGCCTTTGGCTTTTTGGAAGTGATACTCCACCCCCCAGAAACATCCCCCGGCAAAAATGGCCCTTTCGGGCGTTGCGGGGGCAGGTTCCGCCGCCGGGGCCGTTGCGGCGGCGGGGACAAAGTCCAGGGAAACAGAGTTGACGCAGTGCCGGGTGTTTTTGGGCGTGAGCATTTCCCCGAAAAACACATGGCCCAAGTGGCCGCCGCACTTGGCGCAGAGGATTTCCGTGCGCATGCCGTCGGCGTCCGGCTGGCGGCGCACCGCACCGGGCAGTTCGTCGTCAAAACTCGGCCAGCCGCAGCCGGACTCAAACTTGTCCTTCGACTGGTACAACGGCGCGTTGCACCGGCGGCACACATAGGTTCCAGTTTCATGGTGCTTGTAAAACTTGCCTGTAAAGGGGCGTTCTGTGCCCTTATGCACGATGATCCGCTCCTCCTCCGGGGTAAGGGGGTTCATTTGTGTCTCCTCGGCGCGGCCGCAGCCTGCCCAGCAGGCCACCATGACCAGCAGCACGGCCAGTTTTTGCATGCTCATGTTTTCAACCTCTGACTAAATGGACACCGGAGCCGGGACCGTGTATTCCAGAATCACACCCATGGCATTTTCTCCGTTGGAACCGTCGGGCCCCGTGCTCTATCATGGATTGTCCGCATTGCAACCAGAACAAGGGCCACACCATGAAGCTGCCATGCCTTCTCATACCCGCCGTCATGCTTCTTCTTCCGCTTTCTGCTCCGGCGCAGCCGGTAAACCTGCCGAACCCGTCATTTGAGGAGGGGGCTGCCGGCACGCCCGACGGATGGACCCTTTCCGGCGGGGAGGGGGGCACGGCGGAGACGCGGCCCCGCAACGGCTCCAAGTATCTCTGGGTTAAGGGCGACGGCGCGAAGGAAAGCGGCAGCCAGTGGATTTCCTCCCCCGTGGCGTTGCCGCCGGGAACCGTGCATGTCCTTCACTTCTTCGCGCGGCGGGACACGGTGGAGCCGGGCGGATGCGCCATGACGGGCACCACCCTGTTCAACGTGGACCTGGACAATCTTCCGGAGAAATGGCAGGCCTTCCGGCATGTCTTTGTGACGCCCTCCTCCGGCGGGGAGCAGCAGCTTCGCTTCGGCCAGTGGGAATCGAAGTCGCGCATCGGTTTCGACGCGGTGCGGCTTGTCCGGGCGGTTCCGGTGCACCGCCGTTTCGGCGCGGTGGAGCTGGGCGCGGGCGAGCGCATCATCGGCAACCGCTACAATTTCGCGCCGCCCATGGCCGAGCGCAACACCAACCATTTCCGCCCGCTCCGGGAGATCACCTGCAACTTCAACAGCACCCGCTGCATGTTCGGCAACAGCTCGCATTTGGTCTTTGAGCATGCCATCGCGGAACATCCGATCAAGTCGGCACGGCTCTATCTGTGGACCAAGCACTACGGCGCCGGAACCTTCACGGTGGAAGCCTCCAAAGATGGAGGCGGGTGGACGCCCCTCGGCGCCGCGGCGGAAGGCGAAAAGATCGCCGTGGTCCTTCCGGATACCCTTTTTCCCGCGGACAGCCTGCGGGTGCGTCTCAGCGCCTCCGTGGAAGGGGGCGGCAATGTGACAATGCACGGCTACCGGTTGGAGGCGGAACTGGAAGGCGCGCCCATGGACGCGGCGGGCGACACTTTCTACTTCGAGCTTGACCGCGTCGAGCCGGGGGTGGAGCCGGTAATCACGTGCCCCGCCCTTTTCGATCCCTCGCGCACCAAAGAGGGGCTGACCCTGAACCTCATCAAAGACGGAAAACCCCTCAAGGGCAACGTGCGTCTGCTTGACAAGGGCAAAGAATTCTCCAGCGGAAAACTGGGCCAACCGCTGGCCTGCCCCGGAAACGCGGGAAAACACGACCTGACCCTGGAAAGCAAGGAGGCGTCCCTTTCCATGCTGCTGAATGTTCCCGAATACTTCAACAACAGTTACGGGGAACTATTGGACGCATCCGGTGTCTGGTGGGCCTCTTCGGGCTGGAAGATCCCAAAAAACAGGGAGCTTCCCAAGACAAAAGGCAACGCGCTGCGCATTGAACTGGCGAAAAACGAGGCCGAGGCGGCCCAGCTCGTGGTGCGTCCCGACCGTGAAATAACGGGATTTCAAATCGCCACCGAGGGCCTGAAAACCGAGGACGGAGCCATCCTGCCACCGGCCCGGGTGGAATTCCTGCGGGTGGGTTATGTGCCCGTGACCCTGCCGACGGACAACACCGGCGTGGCCGCGCCCTGGCCGGATCCCCTCCCCCCCCTTTCCGCACCGCTGACCCTGGTGGCGGGCGAAAACCAGTCCTTCTGGGTGCGGGTAAAAACAGGGCCGGACACCGCACCGGGCCTCTACAAGGGCACACTGAATCTTGCCGGGGACGGTTATTCCAAATCGGTGCCCTTCGAGGTGCGGGTTTTCAATTTTTCCCTGCCTGACCGGATGACCTGCACCTCCGCCTTCGGCTTCGGGGTGGACCGGCCCTGGCAATACCATGGGGTGAAGTCCGAAGAGGACAAGCGTCGCGTGCTGGACCTGTATCTGAAGGCGCTCACGGACCACCACATCACCCCCTACAACGCCGTGCCGCTGGACCCCTTTGTGGTGGTCTGGCCGGAGGTGAAACCCGGTGACACGCCGGATCCCGCCGCGCTCAAGGTGCAAATTGACTGGTCGCGCTGGGACTCGGCCATGCAACGGGCCTATGACGAATACCACATCAACAGTTTCAGCATTCCCATGCAGGGGATGGGCGGCGGCACCTTCTACTCCCGGACCGAACCAAGCCTGCTCGGTTTCAAAGAGGATTCCCCGGTGTATCAGGCGCTCTTCAGGGAGTACTGTGTTGCCGTGGAGACGCATCTCCGTGAAAAGGGCTGGCTCAACGACGGTTATGTTTACTGGTTTGACGAGCCGGACCCGAAGGACTACGCCTTTGTCATGAACGGCTTCAACCGGATCAAGACCGCCGCCCCCGGCATCCCCCGGATGCTCACCGAGGAAATCCAGCCGGAGCTTATCGGCGGTCCGAACATCTGGTGCCCCCTCTCCCCCGCCGTGAAACCGGAAGAGACCCGGGAACGGCAGAAACAGGGCGACAAAATCTGGTGGTATGTGTGCACCGGCCCCAAGGCCCCCTATGCCACGCTGTTTATTGACCATCCCGGCACGGAACTGCGGGTGTGGCTGTGGCAGTCCTGGCAGCGCGGCGTGGAGGGCATCCTGATATGGGAAACGGTTTACTGGTCCTCCCCCCTCGCAAATCCCGAACCCGGCCCCCTGCAAAATCCCTATGAGGATCCCATGGGATGGGAGTCCGGCTACGGCGGAGAACCGGGTACACACCGTCCCTGGGGCAACGGTGACGGCCGATTCCTGTATCCGCCGGAACCGGCGGCGGCCGGCAACCCAGCCGCGCCGGTTTTTGACACGCCCGTGGACTGCATCCGCATTGAGATGCTCCGCGACGGCATCGAGGATTATGAGTACATGACCATGCTGCGCAAGGCGTTGGCGGAAAAAGGCGCGGCCCTTGACGAGACGCAACGCGCCTCCCTCGGGGAATTGCTGAACGTGCCGCCGGATATTTCCGAATCAATGACCGAATTCACCAAAGACCCGGCGCCCATCGAGGCGCACCGCCGCAAAGTGGCGGAGGCGCTGGAGGTGCTGGGCGGCAAGTGAGACAGTGTTGATCCCGGGACGAATGGGACCCATGGGACTGGGGCAAATGCGCGCCGGAAACCGGCAGGCAACATGCCGTCACAGGTCCCATGGGTCCCATAAGTTCTATTGGACACCGGCCGCCGTTTCGTTGCCGCCACCCTGGAAGAACCGCTCCAGCCGCACAAACACCTCATGGCCCGCCGCATGGCGCTCAACCCGGATAATATCGGCCAGTTTCATCAACTGGCGCACCACCTGTTCCAGGCGGTGCTCCTCGTCCACCAGCAGCCACATGCGGCTGACGCTCCCGTCCTCAATGGGCATGCAAAGGATGCCCTCCAGGTTGTAGGCGCGCCGGGCGAACAACCCGCACACATGGGACATCACGCCGGGGTGGTTGTTGACGGTCACCTCCAGAACGGTCCTGTGCCCCGCCGGGGCGGATGGGGGGTTGGTTTCAGGCATGGCTTGCACGGCGTTCTCCTCCTATCATTTCACGGTTGGCGGCGCCCGGGGGCACCATGGGATAAACCTTCTCGTTCACGTCAATGGGCGCGTGGATCAGGCACGGGCCGGGTTCGGCAAAGGCGGCGGCCATCGTCCTCTCCGGCTCCTCCGCGCCGGCAAGGTCAAACACGGGGATGCCGAAACCTTCGGCGACGCGGCAGAAGTCCACGCGGGCGCGAAAGTCCGACGCGTAAAGGCGGCCTCCGAAAAACAGGTCCTGCTGCTGGTGGACCAGCCCCAGCGAATTGTTGTTGAAAAGGACCACCTTCACGTTCAGCCGCTCCTCCGCCGCCGTGGCCAGTTCCTGAATGTTCATGAGCAGGCTGCCGTCGCCGCTGAAGCAAACCACCGTGCGTTCCGGCGCGGCCAGCGCGGCCCCGATGGCGGCGGGCAGGCCGAAGCCCATGGTGCCCAGCCCTCCCGAGGTCAGCCAGCGGCGCGGGGCCAGGTGCGGGTGCGCCTGCGCGGTCCACATCTGGTGCTGGCCCACGTCGGTGCAAACGACAGCCTCCGGCCCCGCCAGCCGCGCCGCGGCTTGCACCAGCCCGTAGGGTGTGCGGGGATCATCATCACCCGGTGTCTCAAGGGGATGCTCCCGGCGCAGCGTGCTGATCCGGTCAAGCCAGGCGCTGCGGGAATTGCCCTGCACCAGGGGCAGCAATGCCTCAAACGCCTCGCGGATGTCGCCGGTGACAGCCTCGTGCGCGGTGCGGATTTTGTCCAGTTCGCTCGGATCTATGTCAATATGGACAACCTTTGCGTTGGGGCAGAAATAGGCAATCTTTCCCGTGGCCCGGTCGTCAAAACGCACCCCGGCGGCGATGAGCAGATCGCACTCCTCCAGCGCGTAGTTGGTGCAGCGGGCGGCGTGCATGCCGAGCATGCCCATGGCCAGGGGATGGTCCTGGGGCAGGATGCCCAACCCCATCAGGGTCATGACCGCGGGTATGCCCGCCTTTTCCGCCAACCGCCGGGCGGCCTCCGCCGCGCCGGAAATCACCGCGCCGCCGCCGAGGTAAAGCATGGGCCGCTCCGCGCCGTTGATCATCCCCGCCGCGCGCTCCAGCGCCCGCGCATCGCACGGGGGTGCGGAATCCGCCGCGCCCGGCTCCGGCCAGACATCCACCGTAATCCGCTGCTGCTGGACATCCTTCGGCACATCCACCAGCACCGGCCCCGGACGGCCCGACTGGGCCATGCGGAAGGCCTCGGGGATGACCCGCAGCAGTTCCTCCGCCGAACGGACCAGAAAGTTATGCTTGGTGACGGGGATGCTCATCCCGTAGGTGTCCACCTCCTGGAAGGCGTCCGTGCCAATGAGCGCCAGGGGCACCTGTCCGGTGATGCACACCAGCGGCACAGAATCCAGTTTTGCGTCGGCGATGGCGGTGAGAATGTTGGTGGCTCCCGGCCCGGAGGTGGCCAGGCAGACGCCCGGTTTCCCCGTGACCCGGGCCATGCCCTGCGCGATGAAGCCCGCCGCCTGCTCATGCCGCGCCAGAATGTGGCGGATGGTGCCCGCCCGCGCCAGCGCGTCATACAGCGGCAGGTTCATCCCCCCCGGTATGCCCGTCACAATGCGGACCCCCTGGCGTTCAAGCAGGCGGACGATGATATCCGCTCCCGTGTGCCCGTTCATTTCCCGTTGCTCCTTTTCGGGTTGCTCCGGGCCCCTTTGACTGCGCGGCACGACGGTGGAAAACATCAACCCCCGCCGGCTGCGCACCGGCGGGGGCTGGAGGATTACTGTTGCTGCTCCTGCTGTGTTCCGCTTACGGCGCGACGCCAACGCCCAGAAGGCGTACCACCACCGCTACACCCACACCGGCGGGCGCATTCAGCAGATTGATGGTCATGTTGGCGTCACGGTTCACGAAACACAAACTCCGTTTGTTGAAGGAAGTGTACCCGCTTCACAGGCAAAAATTCAAGAAAAACCCGTCATGTTTTTGCCGGCCGGTTCAATTTACCCTTCCACGCGCCTCTTCTGCGGCATCACACTCCGCCATCAGGGCGAGGGCATGTTTGATTAATTCGTCCGCGACACGCTCATGGGCCGCGTCAAAGGGCAGAATGGGCGGGCGCACCATCGGCGTGGCACACACGCCCTGACGATGCAGCAGGCGCTTGAAGAAGTGGATCGAAATATCCAGGTGCTGGTTGGAAAAGGCCAGCACGGGCAGCAGCCTGTGGAACAGTTCCCGCGCCTCTTTGCGGCGTCCGGCGCGGTGCAGGGCAAAGATGCGGGTGTACACCGAATGCATGCCCGTGGGCATGATGGCATGCACGCCCCGATCCAGCGCCTCGATCATCTGGGTGACCGCCCAGCCGCCGGACACATGGAGCGCGCCGTCCGTGGCCTCCAGCACGGCGGAGTATTTCACCCCGGCGGGCACCACCTCAATCTTGAGGCAACGGAAACAGTCCACTTCTCGAAAAAGCCGCGATATCAATTCCAGCGGCAGACCGTGGCCGGAGGGATCCCAGTCCTGCAACATCAGAAAATGGGGTCCCATGTCCGCCACGGCGCGCACCTCCTCCGCGTATTGTTCCTCCGACTCAAAGGGAATGCTGACCAGTATCCCCGCGCACCCCAATGTGGTGAGACGGCGTGTTGCGGCACAGCGCGCCTCCCTCGTCGGGGCCGTGGCGCCGCCGATGACGGGCACCCTCCCCGCCGCGCGCCGCACCACCTCCGCGACAAGCGAATCCCGCTCGTCCTCCGTGAGTTTGCCCACCTCCGAAGCCAGCGCGGGCACCAGAAAGCCCGCCACCCCCGCATCCATCGCAAGGGCGGCATTCTTCCCCAGGCCCGGAAGATCTATCGTCCCGGCGTTGGTGAAGGGGGTGTTCAGCACCGTGATGATGCCGTCCATCTGAAGCCGCTGTTTGGTCATGCCGCTTTTTCCTTGTCACCGTCATCATCGCCAATCCGCGGGGTGCCCGTCAAAAACAAGCCGGGCGCGCGGCCTTTCGGTCCGCGCGCCCGGCGAATCAGCGGGAATGGGGCGCGCTTACTTCTTGCCGCCCTTCTTGCAGCACTTGCCGGACTTGCAGTCCTTGCCGGCCTTCACGGACTTGCCGGGCTTGGCGGCCTTGCGGGGCCACTGAAGCGCGGCCTGCGCCGCCGCAAAGCGGGCGATGGGCACGCGGAAGGGGCTGCAGGACACGTAGTTGAGGCCGACGCGGTGGCAGAACTTCACCGACTCGGGCTCGCCACCGTGCTCGCCGCAGATGCCGCACTTGAGCTCGGGGCGGGTGGAACGGCCGCGCTCGACGGCGCACTGCACCAGCTGGCCGACGCCCTCCTGATCGAGCACCTGGAAGGGATCCTCGGGCAGGATTTTCTTGTCGATGTAGTACGGCAGGAAGCCGCCCACGTCGTCGCGGCTGTAGCCGAAGGTCATCTGGGTGAGGTCATTCGTGCCGAAGCTGAAGAACTCGGCCGTCTCGGCAACCTTGTCGGCGGTGAGGGCGGCGCGGGGGATTTCAATCATCGTGCCGACCATGTAGGCGATCTTGACCTTCTGTTCCTTCTGGACATCGGCGGCGATGGAATTGATCAGCGCGGCCTGGTTGTCCATCTCGGCCTTGGTGCCGATGAGGGGAACCATCACCTCGGGGTGGACCTTGCCCTTTTCCTTCAGGATGCGCGCGGCGGCCTGGAAGATGGCGCGCGCCTGCATCTCGGTGATCTCCGGATAGGCGATGCCAAGGCGGCAGCCGCGGTGGCCGAGCATCGGGTTCAGCTCGTGGAGCTGCTTGATGCGGGCGTTGACGCGGTCCACGGACACGCCGGTCTTCTTGCTGAGTTCCGCGATCTGCCCGTCGGTCAGCCCGCCCACGAACTCGTGGAGCGGGGGATCAAGCAGGCGGATGGTCACCGGACGGCCGGCCATGGCCTTGAACAGGCCGTAGAAGTCCTCCTCCTGGAACTTGAGGAGCTTCATGACCGCGTCGCGGCGGGCCTTCTCGCTGTCGGCGAGGATCATCTCGCGCATGTGGATGATGCGCTTGGGCTCGAAGAACATGTGCTCGGTGCGGCACAGGCCGATGCCCTCGGCGCCGAAGGCGACCGCCTGCTGCGCGTCCGCCGGGCTGTCGGCGTTGGTGCGCACGTTGATCTGGCGGGTGCTGTCGGCCCACTTCATGATTTTGGAGTACCAGGGGTTGCTGTCCGGGTCGGCCGGCAGCACGCTGACCTGGCCCAGGAAGACCTTGCCGCTGGAGCCGTTCATCGAAATCCACTCGCCTTCCTTGACAACCTTGTCGCCGACGGTGACCTGCTTCTTTTCGACGTCAATGTGCAGCGCGGCGCAGCCGACGATGCAGCACTTGCCCCAGCCGCGGGCCACAAGGGCCGCGTGGGAGGTCATGCCGCCCTTCGCGGTGAGGATGGCCTCGGCGACGTGCATGCCGTGCACGTCCTCGGGCGAGGTCTCGTTGCGGACAAGAATGACCTTCTTGCCCTTCTTGGCCCACTCCGCCGCGTCGTCGGCGGTGAACACGGCCTGGCCGACGCCGCCGCCGGGGCCGGCGGGAAGACCCTTGGCCAGCACGGTCGCGGACTTCTCGGATTTGGGATCAAGCATCGGGTGCAGCAGCTCGTCAAGCTGCGCCGGGGCGACGCGCATGAGGGCGGTCTCGCGGTTGATCAGCTTTTCCTCGGCCATCTCGACGGCCATGCGGACCGCGGCCATGCCGGTGCGCTTGCCCACGCGGCACTGGAGCATCCACAGCTTGCCTTCCTCGATGGTGAACTCGATGTCCATCATGTCCTTGTAGTGCTTCTCGAGCTTGGTGCGGATGCCGTCGAGCTGCTTGTACAGCTTGATGTTGGCCTCCTCAAGGCTCTGCAGGTGCGCGCTCTGCTCGCCCTTGGTGGCGATGTTGATCGGGCTGGGGGTGCGGATGCCCGCCACCACGTCCTCGCCCTGCGCGTTCACGAGCCATTCGCCGTAGAACAGGTTCTCGCCGGTGGCGGCGTTGCGGGTGAAGGCCACGCCCGTGGCGGAGTTGTCGCCGGTGTTTCCGAAGACCATCGCCTGCACGTTGACCGCCGTGCCCCAGTCGTCCGGGATGCGCTCGATGCGGCGGTAGGAGATGGCGCGCTTGCCGTTCCAGGACTGGAACACGGCCTTGATGCCGCCCCAAACCTGCGCCTGCGCGTCGTCGGGGAATTCCTTGCCCAGCGACTTCTTCACAATCACCTTGAACTTTTCGGACAGTTCCTTCAGGTCGTCGGCGGTGAAGTCGGTGTCGCCCTTGTAGCCCTTCGCCTTCTTCATCTCCTCCATCGCGTGCTCCATGAGCAGGCGGGCGGACTTGCCCTCGGCCGGCTCGATGCCCGCGGCCTTCTCCATCACCACGTCCGCGTACATCATGATCAGGCGGCGGTAGGAGTCGTAGACGAAGCGGGGGTTGTTCGTCTTCGCGATGAGGCCGGGGATGGTCTTGCTGGTGAGGCCCACGTTCAGGACCGTGTCCATCATGCCGGGCATGGACTTGCGCGCGCCCGAGCGGACGGACATGAGCAGCGGATCCTTCGCGTCGCCGAACTTCTTGCCCATGATGGCCTCGACCTTTTTCATCGCGTCGGCCACTTCCTTTTCGAGGGACTTGGGCAGCGCGCCCTTGTTCTTGTAGTACTCGGTGCACATCTCGGTCGTGATGGTGAACCCGGCGGGCACGGGAATGCCCAGGTTGCACATCTCGGCAAGATTCGCGCCCTTGCCGCCGAGAAGCTCCTTCATCTTCTCATTCCCGTCGGCCTTTTTGCCGCCGAAAAAATACACATTTTTCTTCGCCATTGTTTCACGTTCTCCTGCAGATTGTGCTTGTTGGTACGCCCGCCGGCGTCCTCCCCCCGCCCCTGACACAACCGGGGCCGGTCGAACTTTTCCGGCGCTTGCTCACAGAACTTCCCCAGGCGGGGAAACGGCGGGAAGTATACAAAACCCGCGCGAATCATGCAAACCGGTTGTGCGCTAACCGAAAGAAACCCGAAATTGACGGGACGAAACGGGGGGTGTGAATCCGGAATCGCCCGCCCCGCCCCCGCGCGCACTTTGCTTGCGCAAGGGGTTCTCTGGTACACTCGCGCGCATTTAATTCGGCCTGATTGGAGCCCCAAATGATTGAACAACGTTTCCTGGACATCATCGCAGGCGAGGTTGGCGTGTCTCCCGGACAGGTGGCGGCGGCCGTGGCGCTGCTGGACAAGGGCGCGGCGGTCTCCTTCATCGCCTGGCACCGCAGGGACCTGACAGGCCCCCTCACCGAGCTTCAGCTTGAGCAGATTGAACAGCTCAACCTCCAGTTCATCTCGCTCACCAACCGCCGCGAGGCGGCACGGACGAACATCCAGTCCATGGGCCGGATGTCCGAACGGATCGCCGCCGACCTGGACGCCTGCGCGGATCCGCTGGAACTTGAGGACCTGTACCTCCCCTTCAAAAAGCACCGGCACACCAGGGCAGGCATGGCCGCGCAGCGCGGCCTGGAGCCCCTGGCCGACTTCATCGCCATCCAGATTGCCCAGCCGGGCCCCGTCGCTTTTGTCGCGGAGGAGCAGTTTGTCGGCCCGGACAAGCAGGTGCTTTCCGTGGAGGAGGCCCTTGAGGGTGCCCGCAGCATCCTGGCGGAGCGCTTCGCGTGCGACCACGGGGTGCGCCGGCTGGTGCGCCGCTACATGCGCGCAAACGGCCGGGTCACCGCGTCCGCCACGAAATACGCCGGCGAGCAGCGCAGGCGCTTCGAGCAGTACTTTGGCTTTGACAAACCCCTCGCAGCCTTGGAGCCGCAGGAACTGCTGGCCCTGCTGCGCGGCGCGCGCATCGGTGTGCTGCGCGTGGAACTGGCCGTGGATGACGATGCGCTGGTCCGCGAGGTGGCGGCGGCGCTGGTCCGCGAGCCCGGCTCCTCCTTCGATCCGGAAATCACCGGCGCGGCGCGCGAGGCCTACCTCCGGCTGCTCAAGGCGGAAATGGAAAGCCAGGTGCTGGAGGAGGCCCGCAAGGCGGCCGACGACCGGGTGGTGCTCGCCCTGCGCGCGCAGGTCGAGGAGGCGCTCATGGCCCAGCCCGCCGGCGCGGTGCGCGCCGCCGCCATTGTGACGGAGCGGGACGGTGCCATGGCGGTCGCGGTGGTGGATGAGAACGGCGGCTGCCTTGAGGCGGTCCGCATCCCCGCCTCGCCCGGGAACCCCGAAAACGGCTCGCTTGAGGCGGTGCTGCCGGAGTTGCTGCGCCGCCACGGCGTCCTCTGGCTGGCGCTTGGCAACAGCGGCGCCGGACGGCAGCTGTCAAGGCGCGTGTCGGCCCTGCTCCGCGAGAGGCGGGCGGCCGCGGTGCAGGTGAATTTTGTGCCCGAGGCGGGGCTAAGCGCCCATGCCTCCTCGCCCCAGGCGCAGCAGGAACTGCCCGGGCTGGACGATGCCCTAATCCGCGCGGCGGTCTCCCTGGCGCGCCGCCTCCAGGATCCCCTGGTCGAAATGGCCAAGGCCGAGCCGCGAACCCTCGCGGTGGGGCCGCAGTCCCATGATGTGAACCAGCGCCGGCTGCAGGAGGCGCTTTTCCGCACGGTTGAATACTGCGTGAACCGGGTGGGCGTGGACCTCAACACCGCCCCGGCATCGCTGCTGCGCTATGTCTGCGGCATGCAGATGGGCGCGGCGCAAAACATCATCACCGAACGGGAAAAACGCGGCGGATTCACCGACCGCGCGCAGTTGAAGGAAGTGTCCGGCATCGGCGAGAAGACTTTCGAGCAGTGCGCCGCCTTTTTGCGCGTCACCGGCGGTGTTCAGCCGCTGGACGCCACCCGCATACATCCTGAAGCCTACGCGGTGGTGGCACAGGCGATGGAATCGGCCGGTCTTGCCCTTTCGCTGCCCGTTGAGTCGGCGGGAACGCTTGCCTTTGCGGGGGACCTCCCCCCCCACTTCGGTCCGGTTGCCCAGGCGGAGTGGAGGCAGGAACTCGCCTCCCCCTGGCGCGACCCCAGGGGAAGACTGCGCCCGCCCCGCAAGCCCAAACCCGCCGTGGACACCTCCGCAATTCAGGAGGGCATGGTTGTCGAGGGCAGAATAACAAATATCACTGAATTTGGCGCCTTTGTGGACTTTGGCATGGGCAAGGAAGGACTGGTGCACCTGTCGGAAATGGCGGGGCATTTTGTGAAGGACCCGAAAGAGGTGGTGGAGACCGGACAAGTCGTCAAGGCCAAGGTGATCCGTGTGGATTCCGCCACACACCGTGTCTCGCTGTCAATGCGCGCCCTGTTGCCGCCCCGCGAAAACACCCCCGAATCCGGACAACCGGGGCAACCCCTACCCTCCCGCGGCGGGGAACGGCCCGGACAACGACGCGGACCTGATGACCGCGCACCACGCCAGGGCGGACGTCCGCCCCGTTCCAATCAGGACCAGGGCAGGACGGATGATCGCGGCAGGGCACCACGGGGTGACCGCGAGACGCAACGCGGCGGCAGGGGTGACCGGGAACGCGCGCCCCGCAGTTTCTCCGATGAAAGCGGTTCCTTGAAGAACACCCTGCTTGCGGACCAGTTGGCCGCACTCAAAGACAAACTTCTCTCAGAGTAATAATAATACTAATTAGGCAAATGCTTGACTTTTCAAGACTGGTGTGATACAGTCTTGCCGCTTTGGGAAAACTTTTTCCCCAGGTTGGAATGAATGCGCGTAAACCGCTTAAAATAAACCGTTTGCGCGGTTTTGCAGGAGGTTGGTTCGTGGTTTTGAACAAGACAGAATTGAAGAAGTTTGAGAAGTTGCTCTTGGAGGAGCGGGAACGTCTCCTGAACAGCATTGAAAACATTGAAGAGGCTTCCCGAACCGAGTCCGGTCGTGACAACGGGGGCGACCTCACCAGTTATGCGGAAACGGGCACGGACAGTTTTGGCATGGAAACCGCATTGAACATCGCAAGCGGGGAATCCCAGCGCCTGATGGATATTAATGACGCCCTGCAGCGCATCAAGCGGGGTACTTACGGTATTTGCGAGGGAAGCGGCAAGCCCATCCCCAAAAAGCGCCTTGAGGCCTTCCCGGCCGCCCGGTTCTGCGTGGAATATCAGGAAGAACTGGAGCGTGACCAGACGGGTCGAAGGTACTAAGTGTGGCATTGCTGAAACTATCCCAAGCCTGAATTAGTCAATACAGAACCCAGACGGGTTCTTTTTTTTGCCTGTTGTAAAAAACCAATAAACTAATAATTGCGATAATTCCTTGCTCATAATTTTGATTCGCGTAAAGCGATAATAGCGATAAATAGTCGTTTCGGGTTTCAAGGGATGGACTGGAGTGGTCTTCTACACAAGGGAGTTGTCATGAAACTGGACAGTGTTGCCGCGAAATTGGGTTCTCTCAGCACGGCGTGTCTTTGTTTGGCCATCCTGGCCTCCTTTATGTTTGCCGCGCCGACGGCAAAGGCCAGCGAGGGCGTCTTTCTGCTGGGCAATGACGCATTGCAACTGGGACGCGCCTCCAGCGGCGTGGCCAGTCCCCGCAGCGCCTACTGGAGTTACATGAACCCGGCATCCATGGTGGACTTGGAGCGCCGCTTTGACATCAACTGGTACACAGTCTTTACTGATGTGGAATTGAAGCCCTCCGGCCTTCTGGGCAACCGTTTTGACGAGCTTGAGTCGGACAAAATCGCCAATATAGCCTCCTCGGGTTTCATCCTGCCCCTGGAAACGGGCGTGCTGGGCGGCGGTTTTTTCATTCCCAGCGGCTCCGGTGTGGACTATGAGCATTCCCGCACCTGGTTCAGCCGCATTTTCCAGGGCAACCATGACCGCCGCCTGGACTACCAGCACATGCGCGCGGTGCTTTCATACGCCTATGAATTTGACAACGGCTGGGCCCTGGGATTGAGCCTCCATGGTTCCCTCTCCCGCTTCCGCACCGACCATATCACCCTTAAATTCACCCCCTGCACGGGGCACAATGAGTGGGATGAAGCGCTGGGCGCGGGTTTCGGTCTTGGCCTCTACAAAAGCTGGGACCGCTTTTCCGTGGGTCTGGCCTACAGCTCCCGCCACTGGACGCAGTCCATGGACAAGTACAAGGACTTGCTGGGAAACCCCCTTGACACCCCGCAAATCATCCAGGCGGGTGTGGCCTGGCGTGTCCATCCCAAGGTGGAACTCACCCTGGACTACAAGTGGCTGAACTGGGAAAGCGTGCCAACCTACGGCTCCACTGTGGCGCGGGGCGGTGGATTTAACTGGGACGATCAGAACGGCGTCAAATTCGGCGTGGAATGGAAGGCCCACCGGAAGTGGACCCTCATGGCCGGATACGCCTTCACGACAACCTCGATTGACGACGACCATGTGTACCTGAGCGCCCTCGTTCCCGTGGCGGTTGAGGAACACTGGACGGCGGGCTTCACCCATCACATCAATGAGAAAAACGACATCCATCTTGTGGGTGTGTGGGCGCCGGAAAACACGCTGGAGGACAGCGGCACGGGTGATATTTTCTCGCGCGTCGGCAAGGGCAGCAAACTGAGCGCGGGCGCGCTTTCGGTGTGCCTGGGCTACAGTTACAAATTCTGAGCGGCACGGGCTTAAATTCCTGTAATCTTCCCGGCTCCGGGTGCTAGACTGGGTTTGCGGGGCGCGCTGGCGCCCTCTGGTCCGGATTCAACGGGAAATGACCATGGGAAAAGGCACATTCAGGGCCAAGTCCGCCTATTTTACCGCCGCGTTCCTCCTGCCGCTGGCCGTTTTCACCGTGCTGATGGACCTGCCATCGGCCCGGTTTGACGTGCCCGTGGGTTTCGATCAGCACGTGGACATCCTGAACGGCGCGCCCTTTTTCAAGGCCTGGGTGGACGGGCAGAACCCATTCCTGGCCGACAATGTGGGCGCGCCGGTGGGCACCAACATCTTTGTCCATCCGATGAACGCCCACGTCAACATCCTGCTGCTGCTGCTCACCAGCCTTCTCTTTGACGGTTACGGAGCCATCATCAACGCCGCCTGGCTGCTCACGCGCATGATCACCGGCGTGACGGCCACCTGGAGCCTGCGCAAACTGGACGTCTCCGCGCCGGTGGCGATGCTGGGCGGGTTGCTCTATGTTTTCCTGCCCATCAACACCTTCAACGGGGTGTGGTATTACAACCTGTCGTGCATGTTCGCGCCCGTGGCCGCCATGGCGGCGCTCCGGCTGCTGGACGGTTCCTGGGGGGAGATGGCGCGCCGTGAACGGCTGGTGTGCTGGGGTGTGTGCCTGCTGCTTGGGTTCAACGACCCCTATGAGGCCTTTTTCTGCTGCATCATCCTCTGCTCGGTGGCGGGGGCGCTATTCTTCGCAAGGCGTTTCAGGGCCGCGATGGTTCCCGCCGCCATGGTGTGTGTGATTGTGGGATGCGGCGTGGTGAACGCGGTGCCCGCGATGATGGCGCGGCAGGACAACCCGGAGACCATATCGAGCCTGCACAAGGCCTTCCGCAACCCGAAAAAGGTGGTTGAAAATTCGCTGGACATAGGCACCTTCTTCCTGCCCGTGCCCAACCACCCCGTCAAGCCCCTGGGGGACATCACCAAAACCGTGGTGCCCCACGCCAACGGCTGGCGCGCGTCCAAGGTGGGCGGCTTCGCCACCCTGGGCATGATTGTGCTGGCCGCGGCGCTGCTGCGCGCGGCGGTGTCGGGGTCGGGGGTTTCCCGCCGTGAGCAGCGCCTCCGGGGCGCGGCCTGCCTGGCAGTCATCCTGCTCATGGTCTGCGCCCGCTATGGGTTCAACCTGCTCATTTCCGTGTTCATCACCAGCCAGATCCGTTGTTATGACCGTGTGGCCATTGTGGTGGGTTTTTTCTGCCTCATCGGCTTTTGCGCGCTGCTGGACATGCTTTTCCGGCCGCCCTTCCAAAACCGCCGCAGGGCCTTCGCCTACGGGCTGCTGCTGGCCGGACTGGCGGGCGTCGGCATTGCGGACCAGCTTGAAACCTACCATTGGAAGTATGTGCGCAACTGGCAGTCGAAGGTGCCCGAATGGGACGACATGACCGCCCTGGCGCGGCAAATCGAGGCCGGAAACCCACGCGCCATGATTTACAACGCCGATGTGCGGCTGGCCCCGGAAAAGGGCGGCAACTACCGCAAGCCCTATCTGGCCACAAAGGGACTGCGCTGGACCGCCACCTACATGGGCAGCGGCGACGCCGTGCAGAAATGGCACCGCTGGGCCTTCGCCCAGCCCCTCGACAAGCGCCTCCTCGCGCTGCTGCTGGCGGACTTCGACGGGGTCTGGCTGGACATGCGCGGCAAGAGGGACGCCATCGCCCAATACACCTCACAATGGGGAGCCCTGCCGGGGGTCAAGACCATTGATTCCCCCGAAGGACGCTTCAAATACCTGGACATTGCCCCCCTGCGCAAGGCTTTGGAGGAAAAGACCGGTCCGGAGGCCTGGGCAGCGGCCCACGCGGCGGTGATGGACGCCAAATTCACGGACTGGGCAAGGTTCCAGCAACTGCTGGGGCAGTTGCCAAGGTGATTTAAATCACCTTGCTTTATTTAAGGATTGGAAACAATCCCCCCCCCCGCCACCATTCCTCCGCCCTGTCCGCAAGAATTTCGGCGGGCACGGTGCCGTCGCCCGCGTCGAGCCAGTACAGGCGTTTTTCGGCGCGGAACCAGGTCATCTGCCGTTTGGCATAGCGACGGTGGTGGAACTTGGCCGCCTCCACCGCCGCCTCCAGGGACTGCTCCCCCCGCAGATGGGCGGTGAGTTCACGGAACCCCAGCGCCTTGAGCCGGTCAAGATGGGGACCGTAGCCCCCGTCCAGCAGGCGGCGCACCTCCCCCAGCCAGCCCGCCGCCATCATGGCGTCCACCCGCCGGCCAATCCTTTCATATAGGGCCTCCCGTTCCACCAGCAGCCCCAGCCAGACTGCCTCCAGCGGATCGGTCTGAAACTGGTGCCCCTCATGCCAATGCGAGAAGGGCACTCCGGTGATCTCATGCACCTCCAGCGCGCGGACCACCCGGACAAGATCGTTTTCGCTGGTGAGTGTTTCGGCATATCCGGGATCCACCGCACGGAGGCGCGCAAAGAGCGCGCTGTTTCCCGCCTCCACCGCCTCGCGCCGCAGCCGGTCACGCACGGACTGGTCACGGGGCGGCCCCTCGAAAAGGCCGTCCACCAGGGCGCGTATGTAAAGCCCCGAGCCCCCCACCACCACGGGCACCCCGCCGCGCGCCTGAATCTCCCTTATCACCACCCGCGCCTGCCGCTGGTATTCCCCCGCGGCCATGGACTGGTCCGGGGCGAGAAAGGAGACAAAATGGTGGCGCGCCAGCGCGAGTTCCTCCGGCGTGGGCGCGGCGGTGCCGATTTCCATGCCCCGGTAAAACTGCATTGAGTCGGCGGAAATGATTTCGCCGCCCAGCCGCCGCGCGAGTTCAATGCCCAGCCGGGTCTTTCCCGAGGCGGTGGGCCCGGCCAGCACAAGCACCTTTCCGGTCACTGTATCCTCCGGAAACTTTTTTCCATCTGGCGGCGGGTGAGTTCAACGATGATGGGCCGGCCGTGTGGGCAGGTGTAGGGCGGACGCAGGCGGCGGAACCCGGCCAGCAGCGCGCGCCGCTCCTCGGCGGTCAGTGGATCGCCCGCCTTGATGGAGGCCTTGCAGGCGCGGGTGGCCAGGCGCAGCATGTCGGCCATGAGGTTGTCCCGGTCAAAGAGGCTGCCCTGGGAAAGCTCGTGGAGCAGGCCGAAGACCAGGTCGTTCACCTGGGACTGATCGTAAAGGTGGCACAGCGAGGTCACCTGGAAGGTGTTCTCCCCGAAAGGCTCCAATTCGATGCCCAGTTTGGAGAAGAGGTCCAGATTCTCCTCCAGCAGCGCCGCCTGCGAGGGCGCCACGTCAATGACCATGGGCACGGCGAGCTGCTGCGACTCGTAGCCCTGCTCCAGCAGTTCCCGCCGCAGCTCCTCGTAGTTGAGGCGCTCGTGCAGGGCGTGCTGGTCAATGATGAGCAGGCGCTTGTCGCCGGGCACCAGCAGGTAGGTGTCGAACACCTGGAGGGGCGCGTCCGGCAGATCCAGCACCGGCTCGTACATGCCCTCGGGCAGCAGTCCCTCGGCGGAAAAACCCTCCGGTTCCGCAAAAAGATCGTCCATGTCCGCGCGGACCCCGCCCTCCCCTGTTTCGGGGGCGGCCGCAGTCTCCCCCTCCTCCGGCACGGTCTCGGGCGGGGCCTCGGTCAGTTCGGCCTGTTCATGCTCCGGCAGACGGGAGAGAAAATCCCGTTCCGGCGCGGGCGGCGCCTCACTGGAGGATGGCGCGGATGAGGTGGCAACACCGTCCCGTTCCGGCAGCGGCGGCTGGACAGGCTGTCTGGACTCCCAGGGCGGGGGCTGGGTGTCGTGCTGACGCCGGGGCAGCACCTTTTCCAGCGCGCCGCGCACCACTTCGCGCAGGGCATCGCGCACCACGCGGTCGTCGCGGAAGCGCACCTCCCGCTTGGTGGGATGGATGTTCACGTCCACAAAGCGGGGGTTCGTCTCCAGCAGCAGCACCCCCACGGGATAGCGGCCCACGGTGAGCAGACCCCGAAACCCGTCCTCCAGCCCGTACTGAAGCGAACGGTTGAGCACGGGCCGTCCGTTGATGAAAAAGAACTGGTGCGAGCGCGCGGCGCGGCTCAGGCCGGGGTTACCCACCAGGCCACGGATGTGAAACCCGGCGGACTCCCCCGCCACCTCGACCATCTCCCGCGCAAAGCCCAGCCCCCAGATGAGTGCGGCGCGCTCGCGCAGCGTCGCGTGCTCCGGGATGTCGAGCAGCATCTTGTCGTTGTGCAGAAACTGAAACGCCACCCCCTCGTGGGACAGGACATGGCGCTGCACCACGTCGATGCAATGGCCCAGTTCCGTGGTGATGCCCTTGAGAAACTTCGCGCGGACCGGCGTGTTGAAGTAGAGGCGGTTCACCGAAACGCGGGTGCCCACCGGCGCGCCCGCATGCTCCACCGTGCGCAGCACCCCCCCGTCAATCCGCACCAGCGTGCCCGATTCGTCGGTGGCGCGGCGGGTAATCAGGCTGAACCGGGACACGGACGCGATGCTGGCCAAAGCCTCGCCCCGGAAGCCGAGGCTTTTCACCCCGTCCAGGTCCTGGGCCGTGCGTATCTTGCTCGTGGCATGCCGCTCCACCGCCAGCAGGGCGTTCTGCTCCGACATGCCGTGGCCGTTGTCCTGCACCTCCACCAGCCGCCGCCCCGCCGCCACAATCCGCACAATCACACGGGTGGCCCGCGCGTCCAGCGCGTTCTCCACCAGCTCCTTCACCACCGAGGCGGGCCTTTCGACCACCTCGCCCGCGGCGATCTTGTTCGCCACGTCGTCGGGAAGGATGCGTATGTTGGGTATGTCGGATCCGGAGGTCATGGTTCAGCGCCCCGTTGCCATGAACCTATTCTAAAGCACCCCCCCAACGGCTGACAACAGAAAAAGGCAACATTTCCCCATGTCCCTGTTGACAGGCGCAAGGGGAGCATTTACACTGCCTCTGTCGCGCAAAACCAACGAGGAAAGGCACCTCCCATGCATTTGCTGCTCTTTTTGCTGGCCGCCGTTTCCGCCGAGGGAGACTCCGCCATGTCCCAGCCCGCCGCCGCCCCGGGTCCGAACATCCTTTTCCTGAGCAAATCGGAAAGTTACGAGCATGAAATGGTCAAACGGGACGGGGACAGCCTGAGTGTGGCGGAAAAGGTCATGGAAGCGGTGGCCGCCCGCTACGGAGCCCCCATCACCCTGACCAAGGACGCGGACGTACTCACCCCGGAATCGCTGAAAAAATACACCATTGTCGTGTTTTACACGGCGGGCGACCTGACCAAACCCACCAAGGACGGGGGCAAACCCGCCGGTCCCGGGGGAATGGACGCGGTGGTGGACTGGGTGAAGGGGGGCGGTGCCTTTGTGGGCATCCACCCGGCCACGGCCACCTATATGGGAACAAACGGGGAAATCACCCCGTACATCCAAATGATCGGCGGGGAATTCGACAAGCACGGCGCCCAGTTTGTGGGCGGCGTGAAGACGGAAGCACCGGGCCATCCCGCCATCAAAAGCCTCCCCCCAGGCTGGCGTTTCATGGAGGAATGGTACCTGCACAAGCGCATTTTCACCGACCAGGTGACCGTGCTGGCCCGGCTGGAAATCGGGGAGGAGCGGAAAAAGCAGGAGATGTACAACATTCCCGATCCGCCCATCATCTGGTGCCACCCCTATGAAAAGGGCCGGGTGGTGTACAACGGCCTCGGCCACCGGAAGGAAATATGGGAATCGCCCGAGTTTCAGGCGCTGATGCTGGACCACCTGAACTGGGTGTCCGGGCGGACAGAATAACGCGGCAAGTTTGCAATGGCCCCCCGAATTTCCTGTACCCTACCCCCAAATTTCCAAACCTTTCACGTTAAACCACGGGAGAATCCGGTATGCGTTGGATGACAGCGTTGATTGCGGCTGTGTGCGCCATGTCCATGGCGGCGGCCGCGGCGGAAGACCAGTCGGCAAAAAAGCTGCGCCTGCTTTTCCTGAGCAAGTCCGAAGGCTTCGAGCATGACGTGATCAAGCAGAAGAAGGGCAAGCCCAGCACGGTGGACAAAGCCCTGACGGCGCTTGCCGGAAAGAACAACTGGGAGATCACGTGCACCAAGGACGCCAGCCTGGTGAGCCCCGAGGAGCTGAAAAACTTCGACGTGGTGATTTTCTACACCACAGGCGACCTGACCAAGCCCAGCAAGGACGGCGGGGCGGCCATGCCGGAAAACGGCCTTGACGCGCTGTTCGGCTGGATCAAGGGCGGCGGCGGCTTTGTGGGCTACCATTCCGCCACGGACACCTTCCACGGCGCGGGGGGCGAGGTGCACCCCTACATCCAGATGATTGGCGGCGAGTTTGACACCCACGGCCAGCAGTTCAAGGGCCGTTTGAAGCCAGTCAGCCCGGGCCATCCCGCAATGGAGGGGATGCCCGCGGACTGGGTGGTCGCCGACGAGTGGTACATCAACAAGAACATCAACACGGCGGACATGCACGTGCTGGCGCTGCTGGAACTCGGCGAAGAGCGCGCAAACCAGCCTGAGAAGTACAACATCCCCGACTATCCGATCATCTGGTGCCGCGGATTCGGCGACGGGCGGGTGCTCTACAACGGCATGGGCCACCGGGACGATGTGTGGGAGTCGGAGGATTTCCAGAAGGTGGTGACGAGCAACATTCTTTGGGCCTCCGGCAAGGGCGAACTCCAGGCCGATCCGAACTACGAGGCGGTGGTGCCCAAGTCCATACCCGGCAAATAACGTCTGTTTTACAGCCTTTTCCCATGCCCCGCCGGCCGTTCCCGCAGGACACCGGCGGGGCATGGACATCCAAGGGACAATTCCGTGTTTTGCAGCATGCAGTTTGAGGTGACCCACCGCGACGCGGGCAGCCAAGCCCGAGCGGGCCGACTGCGCCTTCCCCACGGCGTGGTGGAAACGCCCATATTCATGCCCGTGGGCACGCAGGCCTCCGTGAAGGCCCTGAGCAGCGAGGATTTGCGGGCCATACACGCGCAGATCATCCTCGCCAACGCCTACCATCTGTATCTGCGGCCGGGGGTGGATGTGCTGGAACTGGCCGGGGGTGTGCACCGGTTCATGCAATGGGACCGGCCCGTGCTGACCGATTCGGGCGGGTTCCAGATATTCAGCCTGGCCGAGCTCAACAAAATCACCGAGGAGGGCGCGGCCTTCCAAAGCCACATTGACGGATCACGCCACTTTTTCACCCCGGAAAAAGACATTGACATCCAGATTGGCATCGGCGCCGACATCATCATGTGCTTCGACGAGTGCACCGAATACCCGGCCCCCTTTGACCGCGCCGAAAAATCCATGCGCATGACCCTGAAATGGGCGGAACGGTGCAAGAGGCACTGGCTTGGGCGGGCGGCGGCCGACCAGGCGCTCTTCGGCATCGTGCAGGGCAGCACCCACGAGTCCCTGCGCCGGGAATGCGCCGCCGCGCTGGTGGACATGGATTTCCCCGGCTACGCCATCGGCGGGGTCAGCGTGGGCGAAAGCAAGGCGGAAATGGCGGAGGCAACCGGCTGGTGCACGGAAATTCTGCCGGGGGACAAGCCGCGCTACCTGATGGGGGTGGGAACACCGGAGGACCTGCTCGCGGGCATCGAACTGGGCGTGGACATGTTCGACTGCGTCATGCCCACGCGCAACGCGCGAAACGGCAGTCTTTTCACATCGGCGGGGCGGGTGAACATCAAAAACGCCAAACATGTCCGTGATTTCGGCCCGCTGGACCCGGCCTGCCGCTGCCCGGTGTGCCAAACCTACTCCCGGGCCTATTTGAGCCATTTGTTCCGTTCCGGCGAGATTCTGGCCTTGCGTCTGAATACTTTACACAACCTTTTCTTTATGTTAGAATTGTCCGCCCAAGTGCGCGAAGCAGTTCGAGATAATCGCTTTGGGGCGTTCAAGCAGTCCTTTCTCCAGTCATACGCGGGCCGGGAAGACGAATGACCGGCCTGTTTTGAAGGGACACAACCCGGAGGACAGCCCACGGTGTGGAATTTTTTGTTCGCACAGACTGAAATAGCGGCCACAGACGCGGCGGCATCCGATGCCGCGGCGGCCGGCGCCGAACAGGCGCCGTCCAGCCCGTTTACCGGCATGCTGCCCATGCTGGTCATCTTTTTTGCCATCATGTACTTCCTGATGATCCGTCCCCAGCAGAAACGCGAGCGCGAGCGGCGCGAGATGCTCTCCCGCGTCTCCAAGGGCGATTCGGTCATCACCACGGGCGGCATCTGCGGCACCGTGGTGGGCATATCCGAGGACCGTGTGGTGCTGCGGGTGGACGAGAACGTGACCATGGAATTTGTCCGGGGCGCGGTGGCCCAGGTGGTTAAAAAGGAAGAAAGCGGAAAATAGGCAGGCCCCCCGGGCCCCAACCAACTGACCCTGTCGGGAATCAAATCTCGGTTTATCAAGCGGAGTTGATCATGTCCAAGCATCTCTCAAGAACAATTTTGATCGTTTTGTGCACCATCGTGGCCCTTTATTACGTGTACCCCACGATTGGCTGGATGGTCATGTCGGAGGAAACCCGGCAGGCCCGCATCGAAAAATGGCAGAAGGAGGACGACGAGCTGGCGCGCTCCCGGCCCAGTTACTTCCACAAGTCCATGATGCGCATCAAACGCTGGGCAGAGTGCGACCGCGACATGGTGATCAACCTCGGCCTGGACCTCCAGGGCGGCGTGCACATGGTCATCGGCTTTGACATCAACGATCTGCCCGAGGAGAAGCTGAAGGACTACCGCGACCGCAAGTACGGCGACGCGGACATCGAGCAGGAAATCCAGCAGATGGTGCTGAACCAGGTGACCACCCGCGTCAACGATTTCGAGGCCAAGGAGCCCGTGATCCAGACGCTGGGCACGAACCAGATTCAGATTCAGCTTCCCGGCGAAAAGGACGTGGAGCGCGCCAAAAAACTTATCACCAAGACGGCGCAGCTCAACTTCCACATTGTGGCCGGCCCGGACGCCTCGAAGCCGGTCTTCGGCAAAATCCGGGACACCTTCCCTGAGGAATTCCTCCCCTACGTCCAGATTTCCGCGATGCGCGGCGACACGCTCACGGTGACGCCGGACAACCTCGACCGGGTGCGCCGCGTGCTGGCCAAGGCCGCCGAGGCGGGCGTGATTCCCGAGGACAAGCTGGTCGCCTTCAGCCAGCCGCCCAAGGCCTACGAGAAGCAGGAATACCAGCTTTACGTGATTGACAAGAAGCCCATCGCCTCCGGCGAGGGCCTGACCAGCGCCGTGGCCATCCCCGACCAGTCCAACCCGCCCTACTGGCAGATTCTTTTCGAGTTCAACGCCGCCGCGGGCGCCAACTTCGCCGAAGTCACGGCGGCCAACATCGGCAACCCGATGGCCATCGTGCTGGACAGCGTGGTGGTCTCCGCGCCGGTCATCCGCGACCGCATCGCGGGGCGCGGCCAAATCAGCGGCAGCTTTGAGGGCGAGGAGGCGCGCGACCTGGCCATCGCCCTGAACTCCGGCTCGATGGTCGTGCCGGTGCGCGAGGAGTTCTCCCGCGTCGTGAGCGCCTCCCTCGGGCAGGACGCGGTGCGCAAGGGCGTCATCTCCTCCCTGTTCAGCGTTCTCATCGTGGCCGTCTTCATGCTGATCTATTACCTGGGCCCCGGCGCCATCTCCATCGCCGGCCTGCTGTTCAACGCGCTGTTCATCATCGCGGCCATGGCCTATTTTGACCTCACCCTCACCCTGCCGGGCATCGCGGGCATCGTGCTGACCATAGGTATGGCCGTGGACGCGAACGTGCTGATCTACGAGCGCATGCGCGAGGAGATCAAGCTGGGCCACACGGTGCTCTCCTCGGTGGAGAACGGGTTCAAGCGCGCCGCGGTGACCATTCTGGACGCGAACATCACCACGCTCATCGCGGCGGCGGTGCTCATGCAGTTCGGCACGGGCCCCATTGAGGGCTTCGCCGTCACCCTGAGCATCGGTGTGTGCTCCACCATGTTCGCCGCGCTGGTCATCACCCCGGCCTTCTTCGATTTCTTCCTTGAAAAGAAGGTGATGCACTCCCTGAAGATGCTCAGCGCCATCCCGATGGAGCCGAAAATCCCCTTCATGCAGTGGCGCAAGGTGGTCGTTGCGGTCACGCTGGGCTCCATTGTGGTCGGCATGGGCTGGTTTGCCGTGCGCGGCATGGGCAACTTCGGCGTGGACTTCCAGCCGGGCACCAACCTGATGCTCAAAATCGCCAACGATCAGGCCGTGCCCGTGGAGAATGTGCGCGGCACGCTGAGCGCCTCCGGTTTTGCAAACCCGGTCGTGCAGGAGACCGAGGACGAGACGGGCGCGATCAACCAGTTCATCGTGCGCGTGGGCGATTTGACCCGCACAAAGGCCGAAGGTGCGGATCCCGCGGCGATGACCACCGTGGCGGACCGGATCAGGACCGCCCTAGCCCCCCTGGCAGGCGGTGCTGCGGAGAGCATCGTCATCGAGGACGAGCAGACGGTGGGGCCGTCCGTGGGCGCGCAACTGCGCTGGGACGCGCTCAACGCGCTGTTCTGGTCGCTGGTGTTCGTGGTCATTTACCTGTGGTTCCGCTTCGAGCTGCGCTTCTCCGTGGGCGCCGTGGCTGCGACCATCCACGACATCCTGTTCACCGTGGGCCTCTTCTCCATTCTCGGCCGTGAAATCTCCATGCCGGTGATTGCGGCGCTGCTGACCATCGTCGGTTACTCGCTGAATGACACCATCGTGGTGTTTGACCGGGTGCGCGAGGAACTGCAGCTCAGCCGCGGCAAGGGCATCAAGCTGCTGGACGTGCTGAACCTGGCCATCAACCGCACCCTGAGCCGCACGCTACTCACCTCGCTGACCACGCTGTTTGTGACCGTGGTGCTGCTGATATTCGGCGGCGACTCCCTCTTTGACTTCGCGCTGGTGCTCACCATCGGCATCGTGGTCGGCACCTACTCCTCGATCTTCATCGCCAGCCCGGTGGTGTACTACTTCGAGGGGTGGAACAAGAAGAAGGCGGCCGCGGCAGCCGCGGCACAGGGCGGCAGCCGCAGGGCCGCCCAGAAGGCGGAGCCCAAGACGGTGTAAGTGCTGAATCCTTCCCCCCGGAATCCTGACACAGGGTTCCGGGGATTTTTTTTGCGGCGGGGGTGTGATGGGGCGGGCGGGCGGGCGGGGGGGACAAAACGGACGGGGGACGAAGGGGTGGGCGGACAGGTGCGGGTCTTTGGGGGCGACCACGCTCTTTCCGTGCTTACCAGCCCCGCTTTTCCTGTCCCTTCCGCTCCCTCCGGCTCTTGGACCCTCAGCCCTCCTCCCAGAATCCGCCGTCCCGCCTTACACTTCCACCTGGGGATCGACCGGGCCGGGCTCGGGCACGGGCTGCAACTGGTTCCGGCCTGTCACCGGATGCCGCCAGCGGCCGGTGAGATAGTAGCCTGTGCTCAACGCGGCCCCGACACCGTAACTAAGCAGGATGGCGAACCATATGCCCTCGACCTGGTTCATCGCCCCCGAAAGCGCGAGGGCCAGCGGTATGCGAATCAGCCAGAAACTGACCAGGGTGAACACCGTGGTGGCAACGGTCCGCCCCGAACCGTTGACCACACCGTTGGCCACAAACATGATGCTGATGAGCAGGTATCCGCCGCCGCAGACGCGCAGATAACCCGCACCCGTGGCGACCACGTCCATATCGCGGGTGAAGAGGCCCATGAGCCATGCGGGCACGCCCACGGACATCGCCGCGGCCGGCAGGGTGAGCATCCAGGCAAGCAGCACCCCCCAGCGGAACACCCCCCGCACCCGGTCATGCAGGCCCGCGCCGATGTTCTGGCCGGACATGGTGGACACGGCCATGCCAATCGCCATGGAGGGCATGAAGGCGAGGAGGTCTATGCGCATCGCGATGCCGTAGGCGGCGGCGCTGTGCGCGCCGAAGCGGTTCACCAGGGAGACCACCACCACAATGCCCAGGGAAACCAGCGCCTGCTGAACCATGGACGGCATGCCGATGCGCAGGGTGAGCAGGGACATGGCCCAGTCGGGCTGAACACGTTTCCAATCAGGGGCGGCGATGTGTCTTACACGGCGCAGATGCCACGCGAGCGCCGTGATGGCCGCCGCCTGGGAGATGATGGTGGCGAGCGCGGTGCCGTTGAGGCCCAGTTTCGGGAAACCCAGCCAGCCGAATATCAGCAGCGGATCAAGCACCGCCGTGATCAGCAGGGATCCCGCCTGGAAATAGAGGGGCGTTTTGGAGTCGCCCGCGCCGCGCATGACCGAGGCGAGAAAAAAAGTGCCGAACATGAGCGGGGTGGTCCAAATGAACCAACGCAGATAGGAAATGGCGAGCGGCGCCACCGTGGCCGGGGTGCCCATGACACGCACCAGCGCCCCCGCGGAAAGATAACCGATGAACAGGCAGACCGCGCCCGCCACGGCGGTCAGCACCATGGAGTTCTGCACCACCCTTCTCAGCCGGTCAAAATCCTTCGCCCCAAAGGACTGGGACACAAGCACGTTGGAGGCGAGACTGAGCCCCTGCCCCACCGCGTTGAGCACAAAAAACACGGGAAAACTGACGGTGAGCGCGGCCATGGCGTCCGCGCCCAGCCCCCTGCCCACCCATGCGGCATTGATGAGGCTGTAGGCCACATGCACCAGGCTGCCCAGCAGCATGGGTATGGCGAAAAACACAAGGTTGTTGGCAATCCCCCCCTGGGTCAAATCACGGCCCCGGGCGGAATTGGCGGCTGACATTGACATTTAAGGCTTTCCAGGCACCTGAGGGGCGCGTTTTTGCGGTTATTGTGCGCGATCATTCAACCACAACAGCCCCTCCCCGGACAAATCGGGCGGGCCGCGCCCAGGCTATTTGCCCAGCGGCCGGTAACGCACCCCCATTCCGTCAAGACGCCCGAGATGTGTTTTCAGACGCCCGGTGAAGTCTGTAAAATCCTTTTCCCCGCGCGGCGACCAGGCCACCTCGGCAAGCGCGCATGCCCGCGGAAAGGCCATGTACTGAAGATGCTCCGGTGTGGGGATGTACTCCGCCCACAACTGGCACTGCGTCCCGAGGATGTGGCTGAGCGACTCGGAATCCAGCTCCTCCGGCAGGGGCTCGAAGGAATACACCTTCTCCAGCGGCAGATAGCCGCCGATGCCGAGGGGTTCTTTCTTGGGTTTGGCCTGGTAGTAATCCAGGTAGGTGTACGCGGTGGGCGCCATGACCACGTCGTTGCCCGCGCGCGCCGCCTCCACGGCGCGGTCAATGCCGCGCCAGGCCATCACGGTGGCGTCGCGGCCCAGTCCGCCCTCGAGAATCTCGTCCCAGCCGATGAGCTTGCGGCCTTTGCCCTTGAGGAATTCGTTCATCCGGGCGATGAACCAGCTCTGCATTTTCGCCTCGTCCGCAATGCCGAGTTCGGCCATCCGCTTTTGCACCGCCGGACTTTTCTTCCACTGATCCTTCACCGCCTCGTCGCCGCCGATGTGGATGTATTCGGACGGGAAGATGTCAATCACCTCCGCCAGCACGTCCTGCAGGAACAGGATGGTGCCCTCCTCCACGTTGAAGATGTTCTCGTTCACCCCCCAGGAGGTGTGCACGGGAAGGGGTTCATCCACATTGCCCAGTTCGGGATAGGCCGCGATGGCCGCCTGGGCATGGCCGGGCATTTCAATTTCCGGAAGGAGGGTCACATGGCGGTCGGCGGCGTAGGCCACCAGCGCGCGCAGCTCGTCCTGGGTGTAGAAGCCGCCATGGGGCTTGCCGTCGAATTTCCAGGGCTTCTTTGATGCGTGGCCAACCACCGTTTCGGCGCGCCACGCGCCCACCCCGGTGAGTTTCGGATATTTTTTAATCTCAACACGCCAGCCCTGGTCGTCGGTGAGGTGCAGGTGAATCCGGTTCATCTTATGCATTGCCGCGACGTCCACCATGCGGCGCAGCGCCTCCAGGGGCATGAAGTGCCGGGCCACATCCACCAGCATGCCGCGCCACCCGAAGCGCGGCTTGTCCTCCACGGTGACCGCCGGAACAACCCATTTGACCCCGGAGGCGGCGGAGGCGGAGAAAATTTCGACGGGCAGCAGCTGGCGCAGGGTCTGCGCACCGTAAAACAGGCCCGGCGCGGCGGAAGCCGTGATCACGGCCCCTTTTTCAGTTGATTCCAGCCGGTATCCCTCCGGCCCCAGGCCTGTTTCAGCCACCGCGAGAAACACCGCGTTTTCCGCCGACACGGCGGACGGGGTCACCGGCAGCGCAAGCCCGGTCGCGGGGCGAAGCGCCTCCGCGAGGAATTGCGCCGTCTTTTCCGCACCCGCATTTCCCTCCTGAAAAAGGATGCGTGTTTCCCCGTTGAGGGAAAACTCCCCGGCCCCCCGTTCCAGCTTCACCGGAGCCGGGATGATGCTGACATCCCCGGCGGGGGCCGTGTTGGGCATCGCGGCGGCGCACACGAGCATGCTCAGCAATATCATGGCAGGCATCCTTTACCGGTTATTTTCGGACACTTTTCAGGGAACCTCAGGATCATGTTGCCATGAAGCCCCGGCACACTTCCAACCGGCATTAATTTTGAACCCTGCGGCGCCCCGCTGAATAATGGGGATGATTTGCAGGAGGCACCGTAGTGGAAAACCAGGAGCCGGCAAGGCTGGAAAAACACCCGAACAACATCCCGCCCGCCAAACGCCTGAAGATTCGGGGCGCAGTCGTGCGCATGCTGCGGGTGGCGATCCTATCCTATGTGGGTGTATGTGCCGTTTTCTTTTGCATGCAGCGGTCCCTGCTTTTTCCGGGGGCTCCCCCCCCTTCCAGCACACCCCGGTCCATGAGCCTGCCCTTCGAGGAGTTCCATCTTTCAGTCGGCGGGGAAAGCACCCACGGCTGGCGCATATCCGTTGAGAATGCGCGGGGGACGGTCATCTTTTCCCACGGCAACGCCGCGCGCATGGACGACCTGTACACTGCCGGAATTTTCGCCTCACTTGGGTTTAATGTTGTCCAGTACGCCTATGGCGGCTATGGAAACAGCACGGGGAAAACGTCAGAAAAACGGTGCTACAACGACATCCGGGCCGTGTGGAAATGGTTGACGGAAGAAAAGGGCGAGAAACCGGAGCGCATCGTTCTGGCGGGGCGGTCGCTGGGCGGCGCGGTGACGGCGCAGCTTGCCGGCGAGGTGTCCCCGGCGGCGGTCATCCTGGAAAGCACCCTCACCTCCACGGCGGACGCGGCCGGGGAGATGCTTCCCTGGCTGCCGGTGTATCCGCTCGTGCTCGACCGGTTTAACTCCGCCGGAAAAATGGTGAAGATTCACGCCCCCGTCCTGGTCATTCACAGCCCCTACGACACCCTCATCAATTACCGGCTTGGCCGCCGCCTCTTTGAGCTGGCCAATGAGCCAAAATCCTTTCTGGAACTGCATGGCGACCACAATGAGGGCTTTTTCACAGACCGAAACAACTACACGAACGGCCTGAAAACATTTCTGGACGGGGTGTTCAAATAATCAGGTCAGGCGGATGGCATGACCGTCTCAGATTCTCCGGTCAAGAAACGCAGGCACACTTGAGAGGGGAACCGCCAGGGCACCCCCGTCGGCGGCAAGGGGGTAAGGGCGATCCGTGCGGCAGACCACCGCCGCCTGTTCCACTGAAGCCTGGCCGTGGGTTCTTTTAAGCGACTCTATCCCCTTCAGCGCGCGCTGTTCCGGTGCAACGGCCGCCTTGCACTCCATGGCAAGGAAACATCCCGGCCCCCTTTCAACAAGCAAATCAACCTCATCCCCCTGGGCTGTGCGCCAAAACCAGCAGGGAGGGCGCATGCCTCTGTTCAGAAAGTGTTTTCTGACCTCCCCGACAACCATGTTTTCCCACACAGCCCCCCACGCCGCGCTTTTCGGCACGGCGGACCATTCAAAAAAACCCATCAGATAGGCAAGCATTCCGGGGTCGCAGAAATAAAGCTTGGGGGTCTTGACCAGACGTTTTCCCGCGCTTCCGTGGTAGGGTTCCAGCAGAAAAACCTGATGGCTTGCCTCAAGAATCGACAACCAGCTTTTTGCCGTGTTGGTTGAAATCCCGACATCACGCGCCAGCTCCGACAGGGAAAGAAGCTGTCCGGCCCGCAGGGCCGCCGCCCTCAGGAAACGGTCGAAATCCCGCAGGCTGCCCACATTTACAATATTGCGCACATCCCGCTCAAGATAGGTGGCCAGATAGGACCCAAGCCATAGCTCGCGGTCCAGTTCGGGGCGTTGCCACAATTCGGGAAAACCGCCCCGCCAGCAAAAGCGGTCCAGTTTTTCCATTCCCCCTCCATTAGGCAGTTCAAAAAGTGACAAAGTGGGAAGGGACATGACCGCGCATCTTCCCGCAAGTGATTCTGTGACACCCGCCATAACGGAAAAATCCTGTGAGCCGGTCAATATAAACCGTCCCGGATGGCGTTTTCGGTCCACCTCGGCCTTCAGATGACGCATCACCTCCGGCACATACTGCACCTCGTCAATAATCAACGGGTCGGGATAATCGCGAAGAAACCCCGAAAAATCCAACCGTGCCGATTCCGCGTCCCGGGGAATGTCAAAAGTGACATATTTTGCCTTTGGGAAGAGCCGTCGGACCAGCGAGGTCTTTCCCGCCTGCCGGGCACCCGTGATTACCAAGACCGGAAACTGTTCAAAGGCCTTTTCAACCACAGCAGCTATGTTTCTTTGAATCCACATTGCATATATTATGCAATTCAACTGCAAAATTGTCAAGACAATGTGTGAACGGGATTACCGGTCCGCTTTGGGACTCCACAGAAAGACGCGCCGGTGCAGACCGCCTCGGGCGTTCCGGTCGGGGGGCAGGGTGTCCACCAGAAACGCAATGGTGTTGGTTTCGCCGGGGCGGATGAAGGGGGTGATATCAATGTCAAAGGGGTTCCGGGTGTTTTGGCGGAACCGGTGATCCGTCAGTCGCCCGTTGACCCATACCCATAATTTGTCGCTGTACATGCCTCCAACACACATACTGACCGGTTTGCCCGCCGCCGTTGACGGCACCTCCACATCCACACGGTACCAGGCCTTTCCCGTGTATCCGTAGCCCTGCCTGTCCTGCACGCCCTGGGCCTCCCAGTAGAGGGTGGAGTCCAGTTCATCCCACTTGCCGCCGTTGCCGGACAAATACCATTCCCCGAAGATTCCCTCCTCCTTGGAATCCTTGCGGAACTGCCATGCCTGCGGGGTCATTGCCACCAGCGCACCCCGCGTGCCGTCAACACGTTCCGCCAGCTCCAGGTAGGTTGCCCGGTGCCATTCGAGCGAGGCGTCGCCCTTGGCGCACCATTCAGGCGTGACGGGAATGAGCGAGGGGTTGATTTGCCCCAGTTCCGCCCGGAGGGCGAGCATTCTGTCGGCCTGCGCCACCGCCGCCGCAAAATCACCCGCCGCCGCCGCCGACTCCATGGCCATGTAGGCACGGAGATACTGGTGCGCCAAATGCAGGGCATGGACATGCCCCGCCTCAGGCGCGCCGGCGGCGCGAGCCACCGCCTTGTCCATGGCCCTGTCAAGGCGTGTCATCACCCTGGGGGGATAAACCACCCGCCACGGGGTGAGCCGTCCAAAGGTTTCATGGACAGGCGCGCGGTCCACCGCCTCCTCCATGGTCCAAATGTAGTCCTCCACCGCCCCCGCCGCCGGACCGTAAAACTTATCACAGTAGTCCCGCACAAGTTCTTTCACATCGGCGTCCGCGTCCCACATGAGCCGCGCGCGGATGTAGTAGTTCAGATGAGTGACAAACCAGCAGTTCTGCCCCTCCGTCCAAAAGCCCCAGACGCCCCTGTCCCTCAGCCAGGGGATGTCCTTTTCCAGATTGTGCAGCATGGGAAAGGGCAGCCCGTCCAGCCCCTTTCCGGGGTCATAATCATAGACAAAGACACAGCGCAGATCGCGGGTCCAGCGTTCCAGCACGGACTGGTACATCTGCCGCTGCCAGCATTTCGAATCGCCGATGGGATGAAAGTTGCAGGTGTCCAGCATGGCCGACTGGATGCCGAGGTTTGGGCTCAGCGGCCCCACCCCCTCCGGCGGGCGCACCCGGTTGGCATAGCCGTTGGTCAGGAGCCAGCGTTCGGGAAATTTCTTGTTAACCTCCTTTGCCACAGCGTTGGCAAAACCGAACCAAATGTCGCTGAGGCTGGGATCGCCGTAGCCCTTGCCGGAAAAACCGGGATTGGCCGCCTCGCAGCGGGGGCAATGGCACATGGGATGGCCGTCGGGCGGTGCAAAGCCATAGGTGACCATGGCCGGGTCGGCGCGGAAGGCCGCCTTGATGGTCTCCGCCGCAATGGCCACGGCCTCCGGCTCGGTCATGCAGAGCATGTCGCGGGTGCGTTTTCCCTCTTTGTCCACGGCGTAAATATGGGGATGACTCTCAAAGTACTGTTCCGGCGGTGCCACCCGCGTGACGGTGCCGTCGCCGGGCAGGCTCAGGCCCGCCAGCGTGTTCATCTTGTTACGGTCCATCCACACCCGGTAGTCGGCGGCGTCCTGCTCCGTCACCGGCATCCAGCCCGAATACCACACATTGCGCAGGCGAAAATCCGGACGGGAAACAGCGTCCGTCTCCCCCGCTTTGATGGTTTTCAGGTTTGGAACCACCTCGCCAAAGGCCCCGGGAAAAAACCAGCGGCACCCAAGCCGCTCAAGAAACTCGTCCACGGCATAGACCGTGCCCCGGTAAAAGGGGTGATCATTCCCCGCCAGCACCAGCACATTCCCCACAGTTTTAACGATATAGAATTCCTCGTCCATCGCGCTGGTGAACCGGGGGGGTGCCTCCACCCCCAGCGCCTTGAGCGCGGGATGCGCCCCCACCACCACGCAGGGTGCGCCATCCCCCGGCATCTCCCCCGCCATCTCCAGCCGCGCCCCGCTCATGCGCCCCACATACTGGCGCAGGATTTCCGCCGCCTCGCGGGCTTGGGCGGCGGCATCCGGCGCCACCACAATAACCGCCCTGGCACGGCCATCCTCGACAAGCGTCACATCCGCCGCCGCCGCGCCGCAAAGCACTCCGAAAATCACCGGCACATGCATCCATTTGGACATACCGCAGTCTCCCTGTCTGTTTGAGCCCATCCTAACACAGGGATCCCGGCATCATTCATATAAAATCATGTCCCTTGTAAATTACACCCTTTGGTGATAATCTATTATCAATAATGGTGCTCATGATGAGGGTTCTTGGCTTCCATGTAACGGCAAAAAGACTCCTCCTCCTCACGGTGCTGGCCGTGTGGGCGGGGATGTCCGTCTGGGCGGTGGGTTTTCATCACCATGACACCTGCTGTGAGGAAGAGCAGGGGCAGGATCATCGCTGCCCGGTTTGCGTGATTGCCCTCCAACAGCATCATTTCCTCCCCATCCTTGCCGCCGTTATTCTGGTGGTCTCAACCAGGGTTCAAATTGAGACGCTCCCCGCGCGGGTGACACAGGCGGTCTGCCCGCTCTCCCCCCTTGGCCGGGCCCCACCCGCCGCCGTCTGAGATCTCCAACTTTTCCCGCATCCGGCATGAAAGGATCATGCCCGCATGCCTGTATTGTGCTTCATTTGTTTTCATCCGCCGGAGAGATTCATCCCGGCACATGGGAGTATTCCATTTATGAACAAGCACAAGGGGTTTACCCTTATCGAACTGCTGGTGGTCATCGCGATCATTGGCATTTTGGCGGCGATACTGCTGCCGGCGCTGGCGCGTGCCCGCGAATCAGCACGTCGCTCCTCCTGCCAGAACAACCTGAAACAACTCGGTCTCTCCTTCAAAATGTACGCCAACGAGGCCAAGGGTTCCTTTCCAAACGTCAAGGCGGCCAACTGCGACGGCACCCCCACGGTGGGCCTGGCGGCGACACCGGACATGGTTGCCGTGTATCCCGAGTATCTCTCCGACCATAACGTGCTGATTTGCCCCAGCGCCCCCAACGCGACGACACCCCTGGAGCTTTGGGACCAGGGCGGCACCATTTCCCCGGCGTGGCACCACGCTTTTGAGGACGGCCACCTGCCCACTGCAAACAACGGCACGGTGGAACCCTGCGAGGTGTACGAGCATCCCTACATTTATCTTGGCTGGGCAGTGAGTTCCTCCCAGATGAGCACCGTGGAGGCGATTGAGAATTTTGAGAGCAACCTGCTGGAGGAGCCGGACGGACTCATCCACCGGATTGAGGAAAACCCCGCAGCCGCCCACGAGGATTGGGAGCTGACGATCCCCCTGACAGCGGCCGATCCCGCCACCACCATATACCGGCTGCGCGAGGGTATCGAACGCTTTCTCATCACGGACATCAACAATTCCGCCGCCTCAAGCCAGGCCCAGTCGGACATCGCAGTGATGTGGGACACCCTCTCGGACGGGGAGGCAAGCCATTTTAACCACGTGCCGGGCGGATGCAACGTGCTCTTCATGGACGGGCATGTGGAATTCCTGCGGTGGAACCCCACCCCGTCCCAGCCCAACACGGGCAACAGATTCCCCGTGAACGGCGGGGGCATTGTGGTGCACGAGGCCACCCACGGGGAGGAACACGAGCACTAGGGCCCAAGGTGACTTTGTAACAATGACCGGAGCGGCATCCGCCGCTCCGGTTTTTTTTGGATTGAGCATACCGGGCTTAAAGGTGCGCGAATTGGGCTTTTCCAGCCGGCACCGGGTATACTTACCCCGAATATTCCAGAATCACAGGAGTCCGCCAAATGCCCCGCCGCACCGGATTCACCCTTATTGAACTGCTGGTGGTCATCGCCATCATCGCCATACTCGCGGCCATACTGCTGCCCGCGCTGGCGCGCGCCCGCGAGGCAGCGCGGCGTGCGTCCTGCCAAAGCAATCTCAAGCAGATGGGGTTGTCCTTCAAAATGTATTCCGGTGAAAGCAAGGGCATGTTTCCTCCGATGAAAGGGGCCAACTGCGACGGCTCCCATCCGGACGCCCTCGCGGCGGCCCCGGACATGACCTTTATGATGCCGGAATACGTGACCGATCCGGCGGTTCTGATATGCCAGAGTTCACCCTACGCGCACACGGCGCTGGAACTTTGGGATCAGGGCGACAACCCGTCCACCGCATGGAAATACGCCAAGGACGAGGGCAAAATGGCGTCGGCGGGCAACGGCAAAGTGGAACCATGCGAAATCTATGAGCATCCCTACCTGTACCTGGGCTGGGCGTTGAGTTCCCCGAAGATAAGCACGGCGGAGGTGATTAACAATCTGGAAACGAACCTGATTGACCCCGTGGACGGCCTCTTTCAGCAGATCGCATCCAACCCAAAAAAGGCGCATGAGGACTGGAAACTGCTGCTTCCCCTGTCCACGGATCTGCCCTCCCCCACAATCCACCGCATCCGCGAGGGCATTGAGCGCTTCTTCATCACCGACATCAACAACCCGGCGGCGGCCGCCCAGGCCCAGTCGGACCTGCCGGTGATGTGGGATGCCATCTCAGGCGAGGACCCCAGCCATTTCAACCATATCCCGGGCGGCGGCAACGTGCTGTTCATGGACGGGCATGTGGAGTTTCTGCGCTGGGTTTCCGGTGCCACCCCCAACACCGGCAACCGTTTCCCCATGAACGGGGGCGGCGTGGCCATCCACCGGTCGACACACACCGGCCACCACACCACCTATCCCTGAACGGGGGGTGGTTCTTTGATGGCCCCCGTTCCGCTTTGATAAACTCCGGAACCGCTTAATACAACAGGACGGACCAATGAACCGGGAATATGTTTCTCTGGGCGTGTTTATTTGCGCCTACCTCCTTTTCATCCTTCTGCCGACGCGCCGCAGCCTGGTTGCGGTGGGCGGCGTGCTGGCGCTGGGCCTGACGGGAACGCTGGCGCCGCTGGAAATCATCCACGCCATCAACTGGAATGTGATGGGCATCTTCGTGGGCACCCTCATCGCCGCCGACGTGTTCATTGAAAGCAGGTTTCCCGCCTGGTTTGCCGAGGTGATCGTGAAGCGCGCCCCGAACACCACCTGGGCGATACTGTTCATCTGCATGCTGACCTCGTTCATCTCGGCCTTTGTGGAAAACGTGGCCACGGTGCTTATCGTCGCGCCCATAGCGCTTTCCCTGGCCAGGCGCATCAACATCAACCCCGTAAACATGATGATTGGCATCGCCATCGCCAGCAACCTGCAGGGCACGGCCACGCTCATCGGCGACCCGCCCAGCATGCTCCTCGGCGGCTACGCGAAAATGACCTTCATGGACTTCTTTTTTTACCAGGGAAAGCCCAGCATCTTCTTCGCGGTGGAATTCGGCGCTTTTTTCTCCTTCCTGGTGCTTTACTGGGTTTTCAGCAAACACCGCGAACGCGCCGAGATCACCGTGGACGAGTCGGTCAAATCGTGGATCCCGACCATCATGCTCGTGCTGCTGGTGGCGACGCTTGCCGCCTCCTCCTTCTTTGACAAGGGATTCTCCTACCTTGCGGGCATCATCTGCATGGTTTTCGGCGTGGCCATGCTGCTCTTTGACGTGGGCACCGACAAGGGGCGCGCCGTCAAATCGCTCTGGAAGCTGGACTGGGACACCACCTTCTTCCTGATGGGAGTTTTTGTAATCGTCGAAAGCCTGGCCATCACCGGGTGGATCGAGTCCCTCTCCGTGCTGCTGTCCGGGGTGGTGGGCGGCAATCCGCTCTGGGCCTACATCATCCTGATTGCCTGCTCCATCATCATCTCGGGTTTTGTGGACAATGTGCCCTATCTGGCGGCGATGCTGCCCGTGGCGGGCTCCATGGCGGCGCACATGGGCATCCCCCCGCAGGTGCTACTCTTCGGCCTGCTCATCGGCGCGAGCCTGGGCGGCAACATCACGCCCATCGGCGCCTCCGCCAACGTGGTGGCCTGCGGCCTGCTCCGCAAGGAGGGGCATGTGGTCACCTTCCGCCAGTTTGGCGTCATTTCCATCCCCTTCACCCTGGCTGCGGTCATTCCCTCCGCCATACTGATCTGGTTCATCTGGGGGCCCTGACCGCGCCGGCGCTCCGGGGGATCAGGGCGGGGTGAATTCGCAAATCATCGGAAGATGATCGGAATGGCGCACCCGGGGCACGCGGAATCCGGTAACCTTGATTTCCGGGCTGTGGAGGATGAAATCCAACTGCCGGCGGGGCGCAATGCTCGGAAAAGTGGGCACCCCCTCCGTGTTCGCGTTTTTCAGGCCTGACGCGGCCATGAAAAGTGCCAACTCGTGATCCCCCCAGAATGCGTTGAAATCCCCCGCCACAATGATGGGCTTCTCCACCCGCTGGAAAAGGGCGTGCAAATCCCCCAACTGATACTGCCTGTGGCGGTACTTCAGGGAAAGATGCACGAGAAAAACGGAAAACGTGTCAAATTCCAGCTCAATCACCAGCCGTTTCATGCCATGGCGGAAGAAATGAAACTGCCGTGCCACGATGTTCTGATTGGTGATAAAGGCATTGCCCTGGCGGCGAAGCACGGGAAGGCGGCGGACAATCGAGGTTTCCGCGTACTTGGACTCATAGACGTGGGAACAGTCCAATTGTTGGGCGATATATTCGGCCTGGTTGCGCTTTTGGGTGCGGTAGGAACCCTCGTCCACCTCGACCAGGCCGATGATGTCGGGGTTTTCCCGCTTTAAAAAAGTGATGATTTTGTCCAGGTTCTGCCGGCTGGGACAAAAATAGCCGGTGAAGGGTACGGGGAGATGGTAGGAAAGTCCCGTGCCGGTGGCGTAGCGGATGTTGTATACGGCAAGTTTCATTTTAGAAACAGTATTTTCAATCAAGCAGGGATTAACCCTGGCGTCCAAACGGGTAATCAACGGAAATTGTACCGCATCTCCGGGCGTTATGCACGAAAGACTGACTGGACAGGAACCGGAATCCCCCGACCAGGGCGTTCCACGGAGCGGCAAGGAATGAACACGCATCACCGGCGCAGGGACGGATTCACCCTGATTGAACTGCTTATCGTGATTGCCATCATAGGGATTCTGGCGGCCATCCTGCTTCCGGCGCTTGGCCGCGCACGGGAGGCGGCGCGGCGCGCCTCCTGCCAAAACAACCTGAAACAATTCGGGCTGGCCCTGAAAATGTACGCGGGCGAGGACAAATCGGGCAAATACCCCCCCATGCAGCACAACACCGTGTGCGGCAACTGCCGGGGAGCGATACCCGCGCCGCTGAGCGTGGCGGTTTATCCCGAATACATCAGTGACCCGGCGGTGTATGTGTGCCCCTCCAGCGCGCGCCACCGGGTGGAGGACATGTACTACCCCAACGGGGAGACCGTTCTAGCCTTCCAGGGCGCGGACGGGGACCAGACGGAAAACGCCTGGAGCAAAACCGCCCTGTCCTACCGGTATTTCGGGTACCTGTACGACCGCTGCGACGACCGTCCGGAATACCTGACCGATCCAAGCCCCTATGAAATCTTCCTGCAACTGGTGAATCCAGACCTGTTTTTTCCGGAGGGCATCCTTGCCCCAGCGCAGTACTTGATGCATGGAACGATTCTTTTCGCCCGGCACGACATGCTGATGATGGATGAAAACCGCCGCGGCGTGTATCCCCCGCTTGACGAGGACACGCCGGAGATGAACGGACTGGGCACGGGCGGCGGTGACATCATGTACCGGCTGCGCGAGGGCATCGAGCGCTTTGTGATCACTGATGTGAACAACCCCGCCGCCGCGTCCCGAGCGCAAAGCGAGATTTTCCTCATGTTCGACTCGGCCAACCAGAGTCCGGACGCCTTCAACCACCTTCCCGGCGGGGGCAACGTGCTGTATCTTGACGGGCATGTGGAATTTATGGGCTATCCCAACGACAGGGCCCCCATGACAAAAGGGTTCAGCCTCGTCACCTCCACTTTTTAGGAAGCCGCCGCGCTGGTCAGCCGGATTTGCGCAGGTCGCGCAGCTCCACCGCGAAACCCTGGGAACGGTTGTGCCTGAGGGTGTTTTCCCCGGCTTCGGCGCCGATGCGGATCGCGGCGCGGTCCGCCGCACCGCGGGTTTCCAGGATGTCATTGCCGGCGATGGTGTTGCCCGCCGTAACCCCCTGGATGTCTATGGCCGCGCCGTCCTCCGGGCCGTTGTCCACAAACTTGTTACCCTCAACCAGATTGCCCTTCGCGGTGAATCCCTCGCCCCGCTCGGGCCGGAACAAGAGGCCCGTTTTTCCGCTCCGCAGGATTTCATTGCCCCTCACCACATTCTCATCGTCCCGGTGGCCGATGGACACCCCCTGGTCGCTGTTGTCCGCAATAACATTCCCCTCGGCCAGGCCCGCCTTCACCCCCCAGCAAAAAAAGAGGCCGATGCTGTTGCGCTCCAGCCTGCATCCCCGGATGACGGGGCGCTGCGAACCTGAACCGGGGTGCAGGCCGAGGCCCGCGTTGCCGTGGCTGCGGCAATCCTCCACCAGCACGTCATGGCATATCTGCCAGCTTATGCCGTCACTGTTGTTGTTGCGCGTTTCCACCCCCCGGATGACGATGTCCGCGCAGCCCTGAAACCACAGGCCGCCCGCGTAGTTTCCGTCCAGGTTGCCGTTGTTTTCCCGGTTGCCGTCCACCACCAAATCCTCCACCACCAGCCCCGTGGCCTCCTCCGCCGTGAGCAGGGGGAACAGCGTGGAGACAACCGGCTTGCCCATCCTCCAGAAGTTGTCGCGCAGGGCCCGGTCCAGTTTGAAGCGCGCGCCGCTGCGCGCGACAAGGGTGCGCTTGGCCACCACGCGCGCGCCGGTGTCCGGATTTTGCGTGACGAGACAGATCCCGTCCCCCAATTGGAAACCGGAGGGATCGGACAGGGTGATTTCTTGATCAAACCAGTCCGAATCCTCGGCCAGCGTGGCTTCTTCCATTGGGGTCTTGAAAAGGATGGTGTCCCCACCCGCGCCGCACAGCCGCACCCCGGAACGAAGCTGCACCGCGTTGCGAAGTTGGAAGACGCCCGGCGTCAGCCTCACCGTGCCGCCGCCCCGTCCCGCCGCCAGGTCCAGCGCGGCCTGGATGGCCTTTTCCGAAAAACCGCCAATGTCCGCGCCGTCACCACCCACCGTGACGGTCAACCGCTCCTCCCAGCCGGGTTCCACCCGCATGTCACCCGAGGTGGCCCGGGGCCGGCTGAAACGCAGTTCCTCCCCGGCCATACGCGGCATGACACATCCGGAGAGGAGCCCCAGTCCCGCCGCCCTCATCCAATCCCTGCGTGACCACCGGTTCATGCGCGCCTACCTCCAGCCTGTTTCATCACACCGCCAGCAAGGAGCGAATCGCCGCCTTGAACACCGTTTCCGTTTCCGGCACGGCGTGAGCCGCGCCGGGTTCGTAGCCGCCCTCGGCGGTGAACTTTTCCGGGTTGATATAGGCGGGACCGCAGTCGCCGTATCCGGCCACGGCGACAAAGTGATCAGGCCGCTGTTCCTGCGCGTACAACTGGAACTCCACCGCCGGTTCCCCCGGCAGGTGCAGCACATGCACGCCCCCAATCTGCATGGAGGTCAGATCGATGGGTTTTCCGGCCCTTTTCAACCAGGTCAGCACCATGGCGGCGCAGATGCGGTCATTGTGCGAGCCATCCTTGTTGCGCATCCGGGCCTCAAGCCCCGCAGCTTCAAACCCCTCGCCGCCGCGGGGCGTGAACAGCACCGGCACGGTGCGCCAGATGATTCCCGGGGCGGGCGTGTAAACCGTTGCATCCGCCGAGGCCTTCATTGCGGTGCGGAGCCGCTCATACAGGCCCTGCCGCGCCTCTGGCGTGCCGTCGTTGTACTTGCCCGCGGCGATGTTGCCGCCGCAGCCGTTGAAGTACACCTGGAACACGCCCTCCTCTTCCTGGAGCCATTCGCGGGCCATGCCCGCAAAGTCAATGCTGGATCTGGGATCCCAGTAATAACTCTGGGGATGGGTGGCGTAGTAATGAAGCCGGGCAAGAGGCTTGCCGCCGCGCGCAAAAGTGACGGTTTTCACATGGGGATCAATCAACCCCTCCGGCGCCTCCACCAGCTTCGGGTCGCGGCAGGAGCTGGCCCGAAAGCCCACCTTGCCGTCACCAATGGGCACGCGCCGGTTCGACGCCACCCTTTCCGCCTTTGCAGTGCCCGTGCCGATGCTGTCATACGCCTCCATCCGCCCCAGCGATTCACGGACGGCAGCGCACATTCTCGCGAGCGGCTCAAGAATTTGCCCATCCGTCGGGCAGGGCGGCGGAGAATCAACGCTCATTTCCCGGAAAAGATTGAATGCCTCCAGTTCGGCCATGGGCGCGGTGTGCTGGTGGACGGTCTGAATGGCCACCCGGTCCGGCGTGGTGCCCGCCGCTTTTGCCAGTTCGGCGCGGAACTTTAGGTGGGTTTCGTTGCAAAGTTCACACCAGTCGAGGGCGCACAGGACATAACGCCCCCCGCCGTCCTCAAGGACCACGCCCTTCGCCTGCAACGGCTGCTCTATGGTGTCCAGCGGCTTGTAGCTGGGATACCAGGGGGTGCCCAGCGCGGGGGTGGCGTCGCAGGAGAAGGTGGCAATGCGCCCCCCGCCCTTTTCGTCATTTTTTGCCGCCACACCCGCGCAACCGTTGGCCAGTCCCGCCGCGACACCCGCCGCCGAAAGACCGAGAAATCTTCTGCGGTTCATGATTATCTCCCAGTTGTGTCAGTCCACAGACACGGCTGTTTTCTCCACATCCGCCCCGGCGGAGTAGGGAACCGTGTCCTTTTGAAACACATTTCCATGCAGCATGATGCCCCTGGACTCCGTTCCGGACACTTCCAGGAAGGTATAAGTTCCCGGCATGGGCATCGCGCCGGTAACCAGCGCGTCCCGAACATTTCTGAAATGCGCCACCGGCGCGCCCCCTGTGTCCGGACGGGCGTCGAAACCCTCCATCCTGAGGCGGGACACATCGTCGCAGACCAGCGCCGCGCCCGCCCCCCCCGGCTCCGCCAGGGATGGAATGGTGCCATCACCCGGCCATTTGATGTCCTTGTACACATCGGTCGTCAGCCGCCAGAACCCGTCGCGCCAACGCATGTTCACGTCCCTGACAGCCAGATCCTCGACATGGCGGCAATAGAGACCATAGGCGGGCAGGGGGCCGAACATGACCGATTCGGGATAGCCGTCCTCCCGCTCGGGCACTTCCGCACCCGGCGGCAGGGCGGGGTTGGAACCGGTGAATTCCATGCGCAGGTTGTCCAGGGTGACACCGCGCACCGGATGGCCGGGAATGCCGGTAATGCTGCACGCCAGCGAGGCGCGGTGGGCGGTGATGTTGCTGATGACCACGTCCCGCAGGGTTCCGGGCGCGGGGGTGTCCATGTCACGGCCCCGGTTGCCCAGCCGGATGAACACGGGGGCGCGCACGTCCACCATGGTGATGTTGGACACCGCCACGCCCTCGATGCCGCCGCCGTCCACCGACTCCAGCGCGATGCCGGAGAGGGCGGGACGGTTGTCCGCGTAGCCGGTCATCACGCAGTTGGACACGGTGATGCGCCGGAAACCGCCGCCCGACTCCGTGCCCAGTTTGAAGGCGTTGCACACGGTGGACAGGACGCAGTTGGTGACGGTGATGTTCTCGCAGGCGCGGCGCTCGCCCAGCGAAAAGCTGGCCTTGGGAACAATGGCGTCGTCCACGGTGGAGATGCGGCAGTTGCTGATGCGCACATTGCGGCAGGAGTCGGGATCGATGCCGTCGGCGTAACCGTTAAGAATCGTCACGCCGTCAATGTTCACCTCGTCGGTGCCGAGCATGCTGACGGCGTAGTTGGGGATGTTTATGATGCGGATGCCGTGAATCTCGATGAAGCGGCACCGTTTCAGGGCGATTGCCTTGGGGCCGCCGCGCTTGGAAAAACCCACATCTATTGTTCCGAACCCGGCAATGCCCACCCGTTCCACCCCCTCACCCCAAAGCAGGGAACGGTGAAAATAGGAGGTTTCGATGTCGGCGTCGTTTTCGAAATCGAGTTTTTCCAGCGGATCATAGTCGTCTTTGCTTTTGCTGCCCAGGATGGTGGCGCCATGATCCAGCCAAAGCATCACATTGCTCCGCAGATGGACGCTGCCGCACCGGTAGGTGCCCGGCGGAAAAAGCACCGTTCCTCCGCCCGCCGCCGCGCAGGCGTCCAGCGCCGCCTGCACCGCCGCCGTGTCCAGCGCCTGCCCGTCACCGACGGCCCCATGGTCGCGGACGCTTATCCCCATGGCGGGGGCGGTGGGGGGAACTGCCGCACCCGCGCCCAGGGCAAAAAAAAGCACAACCACCGGGCAGCAAAGCGTCCGCAATCCTGAAATTCGCCTCAGATTACCCATGTCCGTATCCTTGCACACCATCCCGGCGGGGTGCAATTCCCCGGATCGCCGGGACCGCAAATCGGTTATACTGCCGAAGGTCCAACCCACATGCGGGAACCAGTGGAGGAAAAGGCATGGGTGCGGCGGCAGGCGGATTGTGGTGGATTGTCACCTTCCTTGCGGGGGTGGTGGGCACGGGCATGGTGATTTACGGCATCCGGCAAAAGGAACCCGCACCCCTCGCCTTTGGGGTGGCCATCAGCCTGGTGCCGCTTGTGCTCGGGGCGGGCATTTTTTCCGCCGCACTCTCCATCGGGCTGGTCGTTGTCTTCATGGCGGGCCGGAAATATTTCTGACCCAGCCGGAACGGCTACCCGGCGGAACAGGACTCCTTCTCCGGCCCCCTCCAAAGGGACGGCCCGCCGAGGGTGAAGAATATCAGTGTGCCCACGGTGAACCCGAGCACACCGCCCATGAGGCAGCAGAAGGGGAAATGGGCGGCGGTGTACACGCGGGACACGCCCTGGAGCACCATCCAGCCCAGCAGGCCCGCGCGGACGCTTTTCCTGCGGTTGTACCAGAAGAGGGGGGTGAGCAGGGCAAAGGTGCCGCTGGTGTGGCCGGACGGGAAGGAATTGCGGCCGCGCAGCACCTCGTCGGGAATGACACGCACCTGCTCGTTCCAGGGTTTGTTGTCCTCGTTCAGCGGACGGGGGCGCGCCACCGATTCCTTTATCGGTTGTGTCGCGCCGAAATCCGCCACAACGCCGGACAGAAGCATGAGCCACACGACACAGGCCATCCGGCGCAGGGCGTCGCGATCCAGCCGGAAGAACAGGAGTGCCGCGCCGCCAAAAAAGACCAGAAACGCCACGACCTCAATCACATTCACGCCGATGTATGTTTTGTTGGGCCATATTTTTCCCATGGACGCGGCTATGACAATCACGGCGGCCTCAACCCCCAGCAATGCCGCGAAGAGGTTCTTGAATCGGGGTGCGAGCATGGCGAGGTCGTTGGCTATGATCCAGGAGACGCAGAAAATGAGGATGATTGGGTTGGTGTAGTCCGTGAGGGCGCGGAAAAACTCGTCCAGGCCCGGCGCGTAACTGTCGGGGTTGATTGCCGCCAATATGGCCTTGTCCGCACCGTCGGTGAGGGGCACCAGAAATTTGCCCGCCGCGTACACCAGCAGGGTCACCGCCGCGAAACCGCCCAGAAGGATTCCCAGGCGCGAAAGGGTTTTCAGAACAATTCCGTCCTTCATTTCCGTCTCCTGTAAAAAGTCCAAACTACCGTTGGCACACGCCTAGTTTTTAAACGGGATGCCGGCCTTTTCCGCCGCCTCCCGGACGGCCGCGCAGATCGCCGGCTCAATGGATTCGCTCCACTTTGCGGGCAGCCCGTAAATCATCTGGGAAGCGTCTCCCTCGTAGCCCCCCTCGCGCGCAATGACGGCGGTGGGAATGTAACCGACGAGGTCGTTGGAATACCCCATGACAAAGGCGTCCGTCCCGAGCATCTGCTTGGCAAGGACGGCATAGCCCGCCACCACCTCGCCCGCCAGCGCCACCAGCGGCTGGCCGCCGAGATTCCACACCCGCACCGGATAAACACGGGACGTGGGCAGGGCGCGGCCCGCGTCCAGTTCGGCCAGCATTTCCCCGGCGGCGCGGCGCAGGTAACCGGCGTCACCGGCGGCGATTTTCTCCAGTTCCGCCCGGTCCTTGGGTGTTTCAAGCGGCAGATCCACCTCAACCCCGGCTGTTTTCAGGGAGGGCGCGAGTCCGCGCATGGGTTCGGAAAGCACGGTTTCCACGGCGGAGGCGAGTTCCGTTCCGTACTGCCGCGCCAGGGAGACTGTGCGGCGGGGGATTGGATTTTGATCGGCGCCGCACCCGGCAAAGAACAGGGCTGTTGCACCCGGATGGGCGGCCTCCACCGCAAGCTGTGCAAAGCCCGCATAATCGCCGCACCATTGCTGTTCGCACAGGGTGGTGTTGTGGCAGGCGTAGCCAAAGAGCACCGCCAAGAGCGCGCCGTCCGCGCCGGTCACCCTGAGCACGGGAACGGCATGATCCACCGGCCCGTTCAGGTCGTGGGTGGAGGCGATTTCGGCCTCCTTGTTGTTGCGGCGGTTGACGGCGAAGCGGGTCACCCCGTTGCCCGCGTCCAGTGTCACGGGAACCATGGCGCGCAGCGCCTCCTCCCCCGCCTTTGCCACCTTGTCCTCCAGCACCGCCGTGTATTGCGCAATCTTTTCCCTGTCCGCGGCGGCAAGGGGATAAATGCACATGAGCGACCCGTCAATCACCGGGCCGGAATGGGTGTGGGAGCTGTTCAGGATAATGGCGGCACGGTCCAACCCGGTGGATTTTTCAAGCCTTTCAAAAATGCGGTCCGCCACCACCTTTGGGAACCCAAGAATGTCGGAGGTGATGATGAGGGCGCGGCGGCCCTCCGCATCCCCCAGGGCAAGCGCCTTCACCCACAGCGGGTGCAACGTCCCCTCCGCCGCGCGGTCCCGCGAGGCGTAACCCGCCATCCACACGGGCTCCGCCGGGGTGATGTCCGCTTTGGAAACACCCGCCGTCCAGCCGTCCGCCCCGGCGCCGCACAGGGCCGCGCCCGTAATCAAACATGCAATTAATGCCGTCATAGTCCGATTCCCATGGTTGCAACCCATGCAAGACTAGAAGAACGGGCCGCCGGTGTCAACCGCCGCGCAGCGCCCGGCCCAGTTCCGCCACGGAGGGGAACACATGGTCCGGCTTCCACTCCGCCCCGGCCACATCCTGCCCGGTACTCTCCCCGCTTAACACAAGTATGGAGGACATGCCGGCGCGCCGCGCCATTTCCATGTCTGTGTAAAGCCGGTCACCCACCATGGCGGATTCCTCCGCCGCAACCCCCAGCCGTTCGAGCCCCATGCGCGCGAACTCCGGGCTGGGCTTGCCGATGAACAGGGGAAGCCGCCCGGTGGCGGATTCAAGCAGCGCGGCCATGGAACCGCAGTCCGGAATATAGCCGTACTCGGTGGGGCAGAGCCTGTCCGGATTGGTGGCAAAGTAGGGCATCCCACTGCGCAGCAGCAGGCAGGCCTTCTCCAGTTTGGCGTAGGTGAGCGTCTTGTCGAAGGACAAGACCACCGCCGTCGGCTCCTCCTGAACCGGCTCAATCCCCGCACAGCGGAGTTCCTCCTCAAAGGAGGGGGTGCCCAGCACAAACACGCGCCGGTGGGGCGTGTGGCGGACCAGGTAATCCACCGTGGCCGCCCCGGCGGTGAGCACATCCTCCGGTTCGGCGTCAATGCCCATGCCCTTCAGCTTTCGCGCATAGGCGGCGGCATCGCTCACGGGATTGTTGGTCAGGAACAGGAAACGCCGCCCCGTTTCCCGGAGCGTTTGAATGAATTCAGCCGCACCGGCTATCGGGTTGGGGCCCAGGTAAATGGTGCCATCCATGTCAAGCAGAAAGGCGCGCAGGCAATCCGCATTTTTACTGTTCACCATCCCTCCTTCCCGGCAACAAGACCGCCACCATCCCCCCAAAAAATATCATCAATATTTCCGCCATGCCGCCCACGGCAGTCCCCCACCAGTATCAACACAGCGTTTGTCATCCGAGCAAAACCCAAAACACCAGCTCCCATCTTTAAAAAACGTCATCCGGCAAAAGAGGGAAAAGTATACCATGCCCCCGGGAGCGGGTTGACAGACCGCTTTTTACCGCTCCTTGCCACATGCGCTATACTCCCCGCACAGACGCACAGCCCCCCGGGACGGGAACAATGGCAGAACACCGAAGAGACGGGCATTTTTGGGTGCCCTTTTGCCTTTTGGCAATTGTTGCGGCAGCCCTGCTGCTGCGGGTTTGGGGGTTGGATGGGGAATCCGTTTATTCCGACGAATACGCCAGCACGCGCCATCTGGGGGAGCCGTCACTCGCGCAGTTTCTGGGGAATGTCCGCGTGTCAGACCCCCCAATGACCCCGGCATTCTTCACCCTGGAGTATTACTGGGCGAAACTGGCGGGAACGGACACCCGTACCCTGCGGCTGCTTCCCCTGTTTTTCGGGATGCTCTGCGTGCCGCTGGTCTTTCTCCTCGGGTCACTGGTTCACAACCGGACGGGCGGCCTGGCCGCCGCCGCTTTTTTTTCGCTCTCCCTCGGGCAGATTTACTACGCCCAGGAACTCCGGCCCTATGCCCTGCTGCTGGCTCTGGCGCTCATCTCCAACATCGCATTGTGGAAGGCAACCAGACACAACGGCGGCAGACCATGGTGGTGGGTTAACTGCGCGGCCAACATGCTTCTGGCCTGGACCCATTTGTTCACAGTTTTCTTTTTCCTTTCGCAGGGGGTCTGGCTTCTCATGCGCGCGGCGCGGCTGCGCAGCGTCAAAGCCCCCCTGTTGTGGGGGCTGGCCCAGGCCCCCAACCTGATGCTCGTGACGGCATGGATAAGCACCATAGACCGGACGAAACTGGACACCGCCGCGGAATGGCGGCTTGAGATTGTCCATTCCTACCTCCAGCCCCTGGGTGATCTGCTGCTTTTTTCCGGTGCGGGGGTTCCCCTGTTCCGGGATGTGGAAATCTTTGGCGGCATGCACATGGGCGGAATCATGTGGCGGTTCTTTGGCTGCCTGTTGCTGCTTTATCCCGTCCTGGCCCTTTGGCGCGTCATGTCCGCACCGAAGGAGCAACGGCAGCGCCTGCGCGAGTCCGTTGTGTTTGTGCTGACCCTGCTCGTGGTTCCGTCGCTGGCATTATTTCTGACTTCCTCCCTTGTTTACGCCTGCCACTCCTCCAGATATGTGCTCTACGGGTCGGTTGCCTTTTCCCTCGCCATGGGCGGCGTGGTGGCCCTTGCGCCGGGACGCATGACAAAATGCGCCCTTGCGGCCGTAATTCTTTTGGTGCAGGGGCTCAACCTCTTTGCCCATCCGCACCCCTGGCGCTCCGATTTCAATCACTGCGCCGCCCTGATTTCCAGCCATCCCGACAGCAAAGCGTCGGCAGTGGTGTATCATGCGGCGGACATCCCCCCCTTTCAGGCCGCCTTCAAGGGTGCCCTCCCCTTCACCGCCGTCTCCGGAACGGTAAAACTTGAAGAGATTGCGGCAACCGTCGGGCAAACCTCCACAAACAACCCGGCTGGTTGCTGGCTGGTGGTCTGCGCCCACCAGAGCCAACCGGAAACCGTAACGCCGGTGGAGACAGAACTTTCACAAATGGGATGGCGCTTTGAAAAAACGCGGATGGGATGGGTGAATCCGGTTTTTGTGTACCATCTCTCGCGTTAAGGGGCTGTTTTTTCTCTTTTTCCGCAGAATCGGCTATAATGCGGCAAACTGGCTCCTGTCCCAACCCCGACAAGCATGTGTTTGGGGGTTATTTCACACGGATATCCGTTCCCATGGAGGAATAATGACCGCTCTGGCAGTGCATTTTGGCGCGGGCAACATCGGCCGGGGATTTCTCGGCCAGCTCTATTTTGAGTCGGGATACCGCACCGTGTTCGTGGATGTGGTGGATGCGGTGGTGGACGGGCTCAAATCGCGCAAATCGTATCCCATCGAAATTGTCGAGGAACGGGTGGAGCGGATACTGGTGGAACGGGTGGATGCGGTGAACGGCCGGGAGGTGGACGCGGTGGCGGAGGTGCTGGCGGGGGCTGAAATCGCCTCCACGGCGGTTGGGGTGAACGTGCTGCCCCACATCGCCCCGGCGCTGGCGGCTGGACTTGCGCTCCGTTTTGAGCGAGGCGCGCCCCCGCTGAATATTATTGTCTGCGAGAACCTGCTGCATGCGGGCCCCTTCCTCCGGGAAAAGGTGCGGCAGCATCTCGACCCGAAATGGCACACGGCGCTTGACGGACAGACGGGCTTTGTGGAGGCGTCCATCGGCCGGATGGTGCCGGTGATGACGGAGGAGCAGAAGGCGCGTGATCCGCTGCTGGTCTGCGTGGAGCCCTACTGTGAACTGCCCGTGGACGGCCCGGCCTTCAGGGGCGGTGTTCCAAAAATCGCGCACATGAAGGCGCTGGACAATTTCGGCGCGTATGTGGAGCGGAAACTTTTCGTGCACAACCTGAGCCACGCGGCCACAGCCTATCTGGGGTGGCTTCGCGGCCATGAATACATCTGGCAGGCCGTCCGCGATGAAAAGGTGCGCGGCCTGGTGGCGGCGGCCACGATTGAAAGCTGCGACGCGCTGGCCAAACGCCGCGGTCTGGACCGCGCCGGGCTGGAGGAGCACCGGCTGGATCTGGTGCGGCGCTACCACAACAAGGCGCTGGCCGACCAGATCGGGCGCGTGGGACGGGATCCCGTGCGCAAGCTCGGCCCCGAGGACCGGATTGTCGGCGCGGCGCGGCAGTGCCTCGAGGCGGGCGTCCCGCCGAAACACATTGCGGTGGTGGCGGCGGCGGCGATGCGCTATGACGACCCGGATGATCCGGGGGCGCGGCGCGTGCAGAATTTGAAAAAGGACGGCGGCATTCCCGCCGTGTTGAGCGAAATATGCGGCATCGGCCCGGAAAGCCCCCTTTATGAACTGGTGCTTGCGGGCGACCAACAACTCCGGCGCGACGGCTGGACTGCCTGAGGAAAGAGACATGCAAGAAATTCTGCTCCCGAAAATGGGAAACTCCGTGGAAGAGGCCGAAATCGTCAAATGGTTCAAGCAGGAGGGCGATTCCGTGAAGGAGGGTGAGCCCCTCTTCTCCATCCAGACGGACAAGGCCGAGGTGGAATGCGAATCCACCGCCTCCGGCATCCTGCGCAAGATTCTCGTGCCCGAGGGCGTTGAGAAGCCGGTGCTGACCGTGGTCGCGCTGGTGGGCGGCGCGGACGAGCCCCTGCCCGATCTGCCGGGCGGCGGTGCCACCGCCCCCTCCCCCGCCGTTGCGGCCGCCGCGCCCGTTGAAGCCGCCCCTGCCGCGGCGGCCCCGGTCCAAGCCGCGGCCGCGCCCGGCTCCGGTGACGGTCTGGTGTCGCCCCGGGCCCGCAAGCTCGCGGCGGAAAAGGGCATTGACCCCTCAGTGATCGCCGGTTCCGGCGTGGGCGGAAGGGTGCTGTCCGAGGATGTGGAGGCATTTGCCGCCGGACAAGGCGCCGTGAAGGCCACACCGGTGGCGCGGCGCATGGCGGAAAACGCCGGGCTGGATCTGCGCTCGGTGGATGGCACCGGCATCGCCGGAAAGATCACCAAGGACGACGTGGCCCGCGCCGGTTCCGCGCCGGCCCCCGTCGCCGCGCCGCCCGCCGCCGCCGGACCCGCCGGGGAGAACAAGCGCATCCCGCTCACCCCGATGCGGCGCATCATCGCCCAGCGCATGTGCGAGAGTAAGTTTGCCGCGCCCCACTTCTACATCACCGTCGAGGTGGACATGGCGGGCGCGAAGGCCTTCCGCGCGAAGAACAAGGCCTTCAAGGCCTCCTTCAACGACATCGTGCTGTACGGCGCGGCGAAGGCGCTGCGCGAGTTCCCGCAGGTGAACGCGCGCTGGTGCGGCGACGCGGTGGAGCAGGTGGCGGACATCAACCTCGGCATGGCCACTGCGCTGCCCACGGGGCTCATCGTGCCCGTGATCCGCAAGGCCCAGACCCTCTCCCTTGAGGGCCTTTGCGCGACCACGAAGGAGCTCGCGGGCAAGGCCCAGGCGGGCAAGCTGATGCCGGACGAGTACCAGGGGAACACCTTCACCGTGTCCAACCTGGGCGCCTATGGCGTGGACCATTTCACCGCCATCATCAACCAGCCCGACAGCGCGATTCTGGCGGTGGGCCAGATCAAGGACCGGGTGGTCGTCATTGACGGCGGCATACACATCCGCCCGATCATGAAACTCACCCTGTCCAGCGACCACCGTGTCGTTGACGGCGCGGTGGCGGCGCAGTTCATGGGCAGGATGAAGCAGATCCTTGAGGAGGCCGCCTTCTAGGAGGGTTCATCCGCAGATTTCGCGGATGAACGCAGATTAAAACAGGGACAAGGCATGGACAGGGATCCTCAGACGCATGCAATCATTGGGGCCGCAATGGAGGTCCATCGGTTGCTCGGCCATGGATTTCTTGAACGCGTTTATCAGGATGCCCTTGCCGTTGAATTGCTTGGGCGAAATATTGCGTTCACCCGCGAAACAGACCTGCCCGTAACCTACAAGGGGCAGCTCCTTTCATGCGGCTACCGTGCCGATTTTGTCTGTATATGACAGCGTTATTGTTGAAACAAAGGCTTTGAATGATCTTTCGGGAACGGAAGAGGCGCAGGTGCTCAATTACCTGCGCGCAAGCGGTTTTACCCGGGGACTCCTGATCAATTTTGGTCAGCCGTCCCTTCAGTTCAAACGAATGGTATGGCAGTACGCCGGATGATCGCTTTCTGGTTTTAATCTGCGTTCATCGGCGCAATCTGCGGACAAACAACGCATTTAACAGCGGAGGACGATTCCATGCGTCAGTATGATGTTGCGGTGCTCGGTGCCGGACCCGGCGGCTATGTGGCGGCGATTCGCGCGGCCCAGCGGGGCGCGAAGGTGGTGGTTGCGGAGCGGAAGAAACTGGGCGGCGTCTGCCTGAACGTGGGCTGCATCCCCACCAAGACCCTGATCAACACGGCCGAGCTGTACCGCAAAATACAGAACGCGGAAGAGTTCGGCCTGAAGGTGAAGCCCGCCGAAGTGGACATGAAAAAACTCATCGCCCGCAAGGACAAGGTGGTGGGCATCAACACCGGCGGCATCGAGGGCCTGTTCAAGGCCAACGGAATCGACACGGTGATCGGCGAGGCGTCCATACCCGCGCCGGGCCGCATCACCGTGAACGGCGAGGAAATCGGCGCGAAAAACATCATCATCGCCACGGGCGGCCGTCCGGCGGTGCTCCCCGGCTTGGAGTTCAACGGCACCACAGTGATTGGAAGCACGGAGGCGCTTGCCATGACCGAGGTGCCCGGCAGGGTCGCAATCATCGGCGCGGGCGCGATTGGCGCGGAATTCGCCTGCATCTGGAACGCCTTTGGCGCGGAGGTCACCCTGATCGAAATGATGCCGACGGTGCTGCCCAGGTGCGACGCGGAGCTCACCAAACGCCTGCCCTCGCTGTGGAAACGGCGCGGCATGGATGTGCGCACAGGCACGAAGGTGGCGAAGCTGGAACACCTCAAAAAGGGCGTGCGCCTGCACCTTGAGGGCGAGACACCGGGCACGGTGGAGGCTGATCTGGTGCTGGTCGGCATCGGCCTCCAGTGTAACTCCGAGATTATCGCGGCTAACCCCGGCCTGGGCATCAAGCTCGGCAGGCGCGGCGGCATTATCGTCAATGACAGGATGGAAACGGGCGCGCCGGGCATTTACGCCATCGGCGACGTGATTGACCGCACCTGGCTGGCCCATGGCGCGTCGGCCGAGGGCATCACCGCCGCAACCAACGCCACCGGCGGCAACAGGAAGATGGACTACCGCGTGCTGCCCTCGTGCAATTTCACCTCGCCGGAGGTGGCCATGGTGGGGCTCACGGAGCAGGAGGCCCGCGACAAGGGCATCAACGTGAAGTGCGGCCGCTTCGCCTTCGCCGCCAACGGGCGCGCCCATGCCCTGGGCGAAACCGAGGGCATGGTCAAGATTGTGGGCGACACTGCCACCGACGAGATTGTGGGCGTCCACATCATGGGCCATGAGGCGGGTGAAATGATCGCCACCGCGGCGCTGGCCATGTCCATGGAGGCGACGGTGGAGGAGATTGTCCACACCATCCACACCCATCCGACCCTGTCCGAATGCCTTCTGGAGGCCGCCGAGGACTACTACGGTCTGGGCATCCATTCCAAGCCAAAAAAATGATGAAACACCTGGGATGCCGTCGCGGCTCTCTGTGGTAACCCGGCAAAAAAACGACGCCAAACAAGAAATGCCGTGATCCCGATCTCCCTTGACCCAAGGGGATTGCGCAACGTATTGGTTCCCGTGCGGGATGTTACGGAAGCAAATCGTGCGCGGAAAGACGCCGCGCCGTCGCAGGCAGTCATTTTCGTGCGGGAAGAACGGGGCGTGCGCCAGCCGGCCCCGGCGCGCAAACGATTATGTTCTGAGCCCGGACGCTTCGCATGATTGACGCGCCCATCTCCAGTCTAGTTAACCGGCAAAACGCCGCTTGCCAGAACCCGGCATCATGAGTCGGAACCGTAACCCCGATTCGCCGGCCTATCTTGCCTGTCCGGGCTTTTCAATATTCTTTTCCCGCTCCTTTTCCAACTGTTCAAGGAAGTCACGCCTACGCTGGCTAATCTTCGCCCATTTATTTCTGCCGGTGTCATCGAAACGAAACAGAACATTAAGCCCCTCCACGGTGAACTCTATTTCAGATCCATCGTAAAAACGCATCTCCCTTCCTGCCCCGTCCCGCATGTGCGCCTCACCCGGGTAATTAGAGGTGTGAATGAGAATCATCCCATCTAATGGGCTGAGTTCAATATTTTCCGGAAAGATGGCCTTTAATTCATCATGTGTCAAGGTAAACACAGAAAAACCTTCAGGCGCTTCGGACCAGACGTGGATGTCAATCTGCTCGATTTCATTCAGAAATGTTCTGGCCTTTGGGTATTCCACAAGATGCAGATGGGCGCAGATTCCTACCAGGCACAGGATGATTAACGCCTGTAATGCGGCGACCAGGACAAGCACCTTTTTGGTGGATTGCCCTAAAAGGAGGGCCGCCACCGGCACCAAAAGGACTGTGACAGACATCATGATAAAGACGGGGAAATTGTAATAGTGTATGAGCGGGGAGTAGAGGAGAAGGCATGAAAACACGCAGATCACCGCCATGATCACAGCAGCCCCACGCGTCTTTGAAGATGCAAGCATTACGGCCAGCAGCAGGCAAGATGCAAGGATGATTGTTAGTTTATGAAATCCTCCGGACAAATACATGAAGCAAATCAGGATATCCATCAGTAAACAGAAGTAAATTTTTGAAACAATGGCCAAGGAGGCCCTGTCCATACCCGCCCATTTGCAAATAACCGCCAAAAGGCTGTCCATCGTTATCTCCATGTGAATGCAGCAATCAGCTTTTTCACGCCCGTGCCGCCGCGATTTTCCGGCTTTCATCCGGCGGATCCCATATCTCCCGCTTCTCTTTGCTTCCTGAGGCTAGTTTCCTCTCTTCCAATCCCGGCGACGGCGCCAGTGCGGGGAAAACATGTGCGGTTTAAAATCATGCCCCCACAAGCACAGCCCCCCCCATGAGGACGCTCATCAAGAAAAACATCAGAAACATCCACAGCACCCCGGTAATAAGACCCAATACAATCATTTCCAGACAGCTCAGTTCGTAGTGCCGCATAAAGTAAACCGCGCCGATAAACACGCCGATTATTGGCAGCAGAGCCCAAAGAGAACAAATGCCAAGAGTCCGGGCAATGTCAATCACATTGCCCTTGAAGGTGTCCTCCCGTAGTCTTTGCATGACCATCAGAATCGGATACGTTACGGCAATGCTTAGCGAGTAGGTGATGAGAAAATTCAACAGGAGCGAGGCAAGCGGTGAAATCAGGGGGGCGCGGGGTTGTTCCCTGTTTTCTACCATTCCCGCCGCCGGGGCGGGAATGATCTGGCCCTCCGCCACAGGCTGGCCGCTCTGGACGGCTGGGGCGGCTGGCGCGCCGTTTGTGCCCGGGGAGCGCAGCAATGGAAACAGCACCAGCGGCAGGAGAATGATAAGGATCGCCGCCACGGCGGTGTATATCCAGCGGCGGTTGTCCGTCTGGGGGGTGTTGTCGAGGGGTGGATGCGGCGCTTCGGTTCGCCGGGGCATGTCAAGGTCAATCGGCGCAAACAGGGCGCTCATTTGTGCCGCGCTGATGCGCTCCTTCAGTTGTGCCGCCCGCGGATCCTGAAACAGCGCCGTGAGCTGGTCGCATATCAGGACCGCCTCGTCGGTGCGCTGAAGCTTTTCCAGGCACAAGGCCAGTGGATACAGGATGTTTTTAGTGTTTGGATACCGCCGGTTCAGTTCCGACAGCACCTGCATCGCCTCCTGATAGCGTCCGGTGCAGTACAGTTCATCGGCCTGCTTGAAATACCGGGTGGAATCCGAGGTGTTTTCAGCCATTTTTTCCCACTCCCTTTTTACTGTTTGTGCCGCGTTATAGTTTAACCAAAACCGGTGCGGTTAAACGGCGTCATTTTCTTAAAGGCTGGACCTTCCAAAATAAAACGAATCAGGGCAAATGATATCCCGTGAATAAACCGGTGTTCAAAAAATCTTTTTCAGCACGTCGTGGCCCCCCGCTTGCGCCATCCCTTAGGTTGAATCTCACGAATTGAATAAATTATTAAGCACATGGCTCACTGTCCCGGCGGCGACCGACCGGCTCTTGTGGGTCACATAGCCGAACAACCACCCAAGCAGGAAGATGGAAAAGGCACCGCCGACGGGATCTTTCAGGTTTTCCAGCAGGCATCCCTGAAAGAACCATCCGGGGAAATGCGCGCCGAGGAAAAGCAGGGCGGTGACCGTGTTGGCCGCGCCGAAGCGACACCGCGCATTCAACGCGCCGAGGACGGCGCCCCGGAACACAATCTCTTCCACAACCGGCGCGATGAACACACCACTAAGAAAGGGCAGCCCCGGTGGGGAGGCAAACAGTGGCTGGTGGCCCAGCACCTTCACGGCAACCGTTATTGCCCCAAGCATGAGCCCTGTTCCGCCCCCCCAGACCAGAATCTGCCGTATCCGCCCCAATCCCATGACCGGCCAGAAAGAGCGCCCCGACGCCCGGATGAGCATGACCGCGGGCGGCACCCAGAGCAGCAGTCTCGCAACGAGCCAGTATGCAACACGGCCCTCCCTTGTGGTCATCCAAAGGGCATGCGGCTCAAGGGCGCGCTCGATGATCCATGCCCCGGTCCAGGCCACGTAGAGAAATCCAACAAGGGCCAGCGCCATGGCGGCCAAACTGGACGAAAAACGGGGCTTTGGGGGGGATGCTTCTTCTGAATTCAAAATACTGTCCACATGTTGTTCCTTGTGCCTCATGGCACCGTTCCATGCGGGTAAAGTCTGTCCATTAAGGCATGTTCTTGTCAAAAACATGCCCAGCCGTACATTTTCCCGTCGGCAAGCCGTCATCGTAACCCATCAATAACCGGGCCGGTGGCTGCCGTTAACCGTGGCATTCTTGACTCCGGTCTTTGAATTAAATTCGGTTGACTTCACAAAACAAACGCGACTTATAATGACGAACTTTTTAAAATGTGGCGTTCGGCGGTAACCAATAAGGAAAGGGGTTGGTCTCATGGGCGAAATTACCCGCAGGAAATTCATCAGCAACACCGCAAAGGCCCTTGCCGCGGCACCATTGGCCGGGGCCGTTGGCACACTTTCCGGATGCTCGAACAAGTCCCGGCCAAACATTCTGGTCCTTATGGTTGATCAAATGCAGACGCCGCCGGAAGGCTATGGCGATGACGAGGGCGCGGTCCGGGGACTGAAGGAGATTCTCGGTTTTCGGCCCCTTTCCCCCGACAACGCCTATACCCAGTATTTCAAGGGACTTTTACGGCTTCGGCAAAACGCGGTTGTCATGAGAAAGCACCACACCGCGTCCGCCGCATGCGTGCCGAGCAGGGCCAGCATCATGACCGGCCAGTATCCGAGCCGGACCGGCGTCACCCAGACGGACGGAAACTACAAGTCGGCCCACGATGTGCCGTTTCTTGATCCCGACGGTCTGCCGACAATCGGCGACTGGTTCCGCGCCGCCGGGTACAGCACCCACTATTTCGGGAAATGGCATGTTTCGGAGCCGGAAGCGCCCGACTATCTTGAGCCGTGGGGCTTTGCGGACTGGGAGCTTTCCTTTCCAGAGGCCCATGGCGGGAACGCCAACAATCTGAGTGTGTACCGCGATGTGGAATTCACCCATGCAACCGTTGATTTCCTATCGAAAAAAGGAGCCGACACATCCGGCGCCCCCTGGCTTGCCGTCGGCTCAATCGTGAACCCGCATGATGTCAGCGCCTACCCCATAAACTGGCAGACGCCCAACAACACGGGTGTGGTCGACTGGACCCATTATCCCCCGCCGCCCCCGATTCCCGCCCAGGGGGACACAAGCCGCGAGGGGGGCATCAACGAGCAAAATATTGTTGAGCTGAACCCGGACGGGTTCCCGCAGGACAACAGCGCGCTGCCCCGAACCTACGGCGAGACGCTTCACGACAAGCCCCGCTGCCAGAAGGACTACTCCCTAAAGTGGGGGCTTGCGATGGGCGCCAACGCCAATTACGCCTTCCAGGGAACCAACGTCCAGTCTCCGCAGCCCTTTCAGCTTCAGGGCGGACAGGCCGAGGCGTGGTCCCTGGCCTACAACCAGTTCTATTTCTACTGCCAGTACCTTGCGGACTTGCAGCTCCGCAAGATACTCCAGGCCCTTGACGACAGCGGTCTGACCGAAAACACCATCGTTGTATTCCTGTCCGATCATGGTGAAATGGCGGGTTCCCACGGGGGCATGATTCAGAAGTGGCACAACGCCTATGAGGAAACGGTTCGGGTGCCCATGGTCTTCTCCTCGCCCCTGGTCAACGGCAAGCGGGACTGCATGCGCGAAGTGTGCCAGCCCACAAGTTCTATTGATCTCGCGCCGACCCTGCTGGGGTTGGCCGGTTTGTGCGAGGAGGATCTGCGCGGGGCGCTGAAAGACGGCGGCCATCCAGCGGTTTTGCCCCTGGCCGGCGCCAACCTGTCGGCCCATGTGCACGGCCTGTGCTGGGGCCGCATCCGGGGCGGCGACGGGAAGCCCCGTCCCGGTGTGTTTTTCATGACCGATGACATGATCACGGAGAAGGGGGCCAACCCGGACGCGCCGAAGCCGGATCAGTTTGAGTTCTTCCGCCGCAGTGTTGACGCGCGGATTCAGGAGGGCTACGACTTGGCTCCAGGACCGGTGCGTCAGCCCAACAATGTCCGGGCGCTCTGCACCGGCGACTGGAAACTTGTGCGTTATGTTGATCCCTCTGGTGTCGAGGCGGACGAATGGGAGCTTTACTCCCTGAAGTCGGACCCCGTAGAGGAAACCAACCTTGTTGACTTCAGGACCGGCCTGCTCCGTGATGATGTCACAGTGCCGGGGCTGGGACGGCACGAGTTGGCGCGCAAATATCATTGGCTGAGGGAGGAACTCGCCCGGCAGGAGGCTATTGCCTTTGACACAACCGGCTGATTCATGCCGGCGGAGAAATTGATGGGCAAGGGAACTGGGCCGGAGGGCGCTTGCGGGCGCGTCTCCGGCCTTTTCCTGTTTCCGCACCGGTTTTTCAGGGGACCCGCTTCTCCGCAACCGCATGCGGCGTAGTGACGTCCATGCGGCACGGGTGTTCCGTGCCCCCCTTTGCTTTCCTTGCGGTTGATTTCCTTTCTTTCAATCCCCCCACACGCCTCAGTGCGGGAAAATATATGGTGAAAATATGACATTCCAAATAAGCACGAAAAAAACCAGGGCGTTGACCGGATATTTGCTGTGTTATAATTAATTTACGTGGCTTGTTTAATATCCATATCTTGAGGAAAGAACGGTGGGGATGCGAAAGCCGCTTAGAATAATCCTTCCGGTTCTTGTTCTTGGCGCATTGGCAATGATGGTTGTCTTGCCGGCGTTCGAACTGGCCGGCACGGCGGAGATACGCCTTGATTGCGGGGATTTGCGCCGATGTTTCCTTGGTCTGAAGGTTCCCACCCATGCCATGCCCGAGCCCATGCGCTCGCAGCTCCTCTCATTGGCTGAAGAGACTTCCATCCCCGGGAACACCTGGTGCAGATGCGCGACATTCCCCCTCCCCAGTTCGAATCGTAGTCATTTCATGTGCCAGGAATTTTACAAATGGGTCGTCCCCTGGATTGAGAACGACCGTGAACTTTCCCGGCTTATGCTTGAGGATATAGCGGGCTATGTGCAACGCACAAAAGGTGAACGGGATTTGCCATCCAGTGTGGTTCTCTCCCCTGTTCCGGGCATTTATGAAAGCGACAACCAAAACGTAATCATTCCCTACAAGGTGAGGAAAGACTGGCGGGAAAGCGCGCGGTTAAAGATGGTCTTGGATGACACAGCGAACGAAACACCCTTCTTGCTCTATTTGAGGGAAAAAATAGACAAGGAAACGAAGGCGGGGGCTGCGGCGGCATCCACACCGAAAGAGCCGTAACAATCGGCAAAATATCGGCTTGTTTGCTCAATCCCCGCACTGCGCCGGCAGGAAATCCCTGTTATCCGCAGTCACATGCCGCACTGGCCCGCCCATGCTGTTGAAGCTGTTGTTGTGGTGGTCGCTTATCGAATATCAACCGCAAACGCCAATGAAGTGTGCTGGTTCTTAAACAGGCGGAGCTCAACGGAACGGTTTGGGCTTTTTCTATGCGGATTTTTTTGCAGTGTTTCATGGCACCATGAGACAAAAACAACCCCCGTCAGCCGCCCCCGGCTGAGCAGCCCTGTTGAGGCCGTTTCACCCAGGCCGGCGGTGAACCTGTATTCCGTCTTTCTAGGAAAAGGAATTCTCCCCAGCAGTGTGGCGTAGGGGGAGCGAAAAGACGGCTGTGGGTTTTCGATGGTAATCCTGTCGAACAAACCATGCTCCCCGCCGCAGGTTGATTTTGGATGGTTTGCGATGATTACGGCTTGTTCGACCCAGAAATTCCCCTGCCACGCGTTCACCTGGACAGTGAACGTCAAATCATCGCCCATCACCATGGACTGGGGCATTTCTTTTAAAATCATTTTAGGTTCCGGCACATAGGAGGGAACCACGAGCACCGCGACAAAAAGGCATGCGAACACAACAACGATGGTTATGCGAAGGGTCTTTTGAAACCCGCTTAATTCATCATCCATTTATCCATTCCTCCCATCAGCGGCAAGTCCCGGTTGTCCGCCTTCACATGCCACGCCGTCCCGCCCATGCGGTTGAAGGTCGAAAATCCTCTGGTCATTAGCTGACCATGCTCGCCGTCCTGCAAACGAGGATCAATTCTCTCCCGGTTTGAATGGGGGACTTATCATACCATCCGAATTCTTCTGTAATCACAAAATGGGCATTGGTCAGACGCTCTTTGAGTTGTTCGTGGTAATAATACTTAAGCGCAAGGCTCTCGGTTGTTCGTTCAATGAGTCCGTCGGGATGCGTGATCTCGTAGGCAAAATGAGGGTAAATGACCTGGTTTGCAAGGTCAATCCTTTCACCCCAATGCTTCTTTAGAATACGGCAACCGCTCCCTTCATCCTGTCGTTCCCATTGAATCGTTTCTGGGTAGCGCCAATTCTCTCCGATGCCTTCGTTGGGCCTGAATACATTGATGATAAAAACACCGTCCTCCGCAAGATGCGCTCTAATCAGGGACAAAGAATTGCTGATGTCGTCTTCCTCGGTCAACGCCTGGAAGGCGCGAAAGGGGGTGATAATCAGATTGAACTTCTTTTGGAAATGAAAGTTGGACATGCTGCCGTTGACAATGGATATCCTGTCCCGTGTGGGCCCGTCGAGTCGGGAGCGCTTTTCACTGAAAACGCCGAGCATCTCCTCGGACAAGTCAAGACCGGTGACATGATGCCCGGCTTGTGCGAGAAATATTGAAACACGCCCCGTCCCACATCCAAGTTCCAGCACGTCACCGCCGTACTTTTGCGCATAATCGAGATAAAAGGGAATATCAGCGGTCAGGTTGTCCCTGTTGTCTAGGTCATAGAATCTTGCCGTATTTCGAAATAAGTTGCTCATGCTGTTCTCAAAACGGTACGGAAGTCGCGGTTACCCTGCCACACAGCGCAATGATGTCCATTTTTTTCCTTTGCGTTCCGTGCGTTCTTTACGGTTCATTCCCTCTATTCCAACCCCCGCACCAGTGCCAGCAGGAAGTCCGTGTTGTCCGCCGGCGCGTGGTGTATTTGCCGCTGGATGCGCTTCATTGGAGGCCCGGAATCCCACGGCCTCGTGCTTCGTCCAACAGGCTTTGATGTCCCGACAAGAGAACCCCGAAGCGTATCTCATTGCCCCCCTTGATGCTGAATATGTGCTGCTTTAGTATGCGGCCAAATGAATAACCGGCGATGTCGCTCCACAGTACGGTCCGGTCGGCTCCCCAAGGCGAAAACGTGTGCACATGCGTCGAATCGTATTCTATTCTGGAGCCGAACACGTGAAGAAGTGCTGGCGCAAATAGAATAAACGCAAAGATCGCCACGAAGATGAGAAGGCCTTCTGGTGTGGCCGCATAAGGCCCTTTCATCCGTGACACCATTAGGAATGCATAGGTCCAAAAAACCGCCAGGAGAATTGCATACCCAACAACGCAAGAACGCAAAGCTCCTGAGTACGAGACTACATGGAGAGCCCCCTTCAGTCGTGCGGAACTCTCGCGGGCTCTTCGTTGAAGCCATCCGAGCAGAACGGAATTGACAAGCATCATGACCACAAAACCGGCAGGTGCTGAAAAACTGAACATTCACTGGCCTCCGAACAATTTGGCTTTAGAAGAAGTCATGCTCGCTGTCAATTTGCCTTTTCACATTGGTTTCAAGTTCTTGTTCAGCCGGTCCACAATCCTGTCAAACGACCGTTGCCGGGCGTCATCGCTTTTGGGGGCAAAGTAGGCGCCCGTATAGGTGCGTTTTACCGAGGGGGACATCTTCATGAAGTTCTCATACGCAGGAGAAATATCATGCAGTCTCTTGGCAAGCGATTCTATCTGCTCGTCGGTTATCGGTTCGCGTTTCTGCGCGCCCCATGTCCCATTTTTAATGGCAAGCGCAATAGCCTGTTCACCCAACTCGGTTACCAGCCCTTTTTCACGCAGTGCTTGAACTGTCCTCTTGTTCTTGTCCGACCATGCGCTTTTTGCACGGCGACGGGCAAAGTATTTTATGTATTTTGTGTCATCAATGCTTTTCATCTGCCCGTCTATCCATCCAAAACACAGCGCTTCCTCCAGCGCCTCCGTGGCAGTAAGGGTGCGCACGGCTTTTGTCTTTCCGAACACAAGCCAGACTCCTTGGCTTTCTTGGGCATTATCGGATAGCCATTCACGAAAGTCCTCACGGGAGGGGAACAACAGTTCAGGCGTGTCACTCTTCATGATCGCAACAACTCCTTTTGCACCGCGCCCGGTCTGCCGAACACAGATAGGGTTCACTGTCGTTGGCCAGTCCTCGCGCCAGCGCCAGCAGGAAGTCCCGGTTGTCCGCCGTCACGTAGCGCATCTGGCCGCCCATGCGGTTCAAAGCAGGGGATTGCGCGCCGTTATTCCCGCAAACCGGCAGAAGTCGCGATCCGCCGTCCAGATTTCCCGCACCCCGTGCTGGAGGCATAGGGAGGCCACCCGGGCATCGTGCACCATGGGGCCGGAGATGCGCCCGTTCAAAACAAGGGCGCGCAGGTGAGGCCAGTATCCGTCGAGCTCACCCAGCAGGACGAGGCTCGGCGAATCCATCCAGGCGTCCACCTGGCCAACCGCCCTGTCGGTTGGCGTTGGGGGCGCGTATATGCGGGGATGGGTGACGATGGCGAGGAACTCGTGGATGCAGGGCCACGGGATGGCCCACGGCGTTGTGCCTTCCGCCTGCTCCTTGATGCACCCATAGGCCTTGTCATGCCACACCGAGTCCTCACGGTGCGCATACACCAGCAGGTTGGTGTCAATGGCAATCATCCCCCCCGCCCCTCATAGGCCGCGTTCCGAATCTGGTCCCAAGACGCGCCTGAGAATTCAGGCTGAAGCCCGTCGCCCTTGAACGCCGCATTGCGCAGGGTGAAAGGGCCGCGCCGCTTGTGCTTCTCCAGCGTGTGGCGCAATCCCTCCTCCACCAGGGCTTTGACCGTGGTGCTCTCCTCGTGCGCCACCCGGCGGACCTCATTATAGAGGTCTGTGGAAATATCTATGGTCGTCTTCATATGGGTAACCATATCATAAGATATGGCAATACGTCAACCTCCTTCTGCCGGCGAAAACAAACAACGGCAGGAACGTTGAAGATTTCACCTCGTTCCTGCCGTCGAAAATCGTAAGCGTTAAACTGAAAAAGAGTTACATAACAAGTGTTCATGCCAGCACTGACAAAAAATTCCAGTTGTCCGCCGTCACATACCGCATCTAGCCGCTCATGTGGTTGAAGCTCTTGTTACAGCGCAAGCGTTCACCGATAAGTTGTCGGTATCTGATCCGGTCAGTCGATTTGCCGCTTTAGGTAGTACCAACCACACCAGGTGGCTACCAATTCCCAGCCTTCTTGACCGTACGAGTTGAGAATTCGCGTGGTGGTTTCACTCATACCGAAAATCCATACACATTTGTACTCAAAACGCTTCATGAGATTCCCTCCTTCCAATGGATGATCGTGCTTCCTATTCCTCCAGTCCCCTCACCAGCGCCAGCAGGAAGTCCCTGTTGTCCGCCGTCACATAGCGCATCGTCCCGCCCATGCGGTTGAAGCTCTTGTTGTAGCGGAGGTAGTAGTCGGGGTTGTCCATGGGCGGCTCGCCCTGCGACCAGTCCCAGTGGGATTCCTGGAGGTCCACCACGACGATGAAGTGGTCGTCCATGTGCTTGCCCTGCTGAATCCAGAGGTTCTGGGACATGGACAGGGATTTCTCGAAGATCATGGGCGACATGACGGCGGAGCCAATGCTCATGTACACGCCGCCGTCGAGGTTGTAGACCTGCTGGGCATAGGCCAAAAAGTCGCGCTGCGCTGCGCGGCCGATGCTCGCCCCGTGGTTCATGGGGTGGTTGTAGATGATGTCATGGCCGATCATGGGGTGGCTGGTGAAGGGGATGCCCATGCGGTAGGCCGCCGACTGGAGCCCGTATTGCCTGTAGGGATGGGGCACGGCCATCCAGCCGGGCTGGATCTTAAAGGCCTGAATCTGGGCGAGCAGGTCCGCCGCCGCCGCCGCCTGAAGCGGATCGGTCGCCGCCTTTTCCCGGATTTCCCCCGCAAGCGCCGCCTCCGTGGGGATTTCCAGCCCCTCGTGCTCCACAAAAGCGCCCACGGCCTCGCCGTAGCCCATGCCGCGCCACGCGCCGACGATGAGGGCCAGGTTGATGTAATACCCCGTCTCCTGCCACACGCCGAACTCGCCCCGCGACACATTGGTCCGCACGTCCTCGCTGCTGTGGCCCTGGAAGGCGAACTCCCAGTCGTGGATGATGCCCGCGCCGTTGGTGGCGAGGTGGGTGATCCATCCGTCCTCCATGAGCTTGATGAACACCGGGGCGAGGCAGTTCTTGATGGAGTGCGCGCCGAAGGTGAGCATCCGCGATTTTCCCGCCTCGCGCGCCTGTTTAAGCCGGGTGATCGTCTCGTCCACCGCCTTCTGTCCCGTTTCGCTGAAGGGATGGGCCGGCGGCGCCGTGGGAAGCACCTGGTCCCACTCGATATAGACCTTGTCCTTGCGGGCGCTGAGCGGTTTCACAAAAAGCTTGTGGCGGTCAAACTGCGGATAAGGCATGGCACGGGTTCCTTTGTGGTAAACGGGTTCATCCCCGGCCCATAGGATAAACCACGGGCGCGGGGCCGCTCAATTTTGGGGAAGGCGTCAGGGTTTGGCGATGGTGTAAGCGATGAGCGCATCGCCGTGGCGGATGTACAGTTTTCCGTTGGCGATTGCGGGATGGGCCCAGTGCTTGCCGGAGCCCTCCGTGACCGCAAAGCTGCCCGTCCGCTCAAACCCGGCGGGGGACGCCTTGACCAGGCTCACAATGCCCTTTTTGGGCCCCTCGTAGACATAGAGCATCCCGTCCGCGGCGATCACGGCCCCCTCCCGCACCTCGCGGGTTTCCCATTTCACCGTTCCCGTGGCCATTTCCAGGCACACCAGCTTCCCCCCCGCCTTGTAGCCCGTGCCGTAAAGATGCCCGTCAATCAGCACCACGCCGTGGTGCAGGCAGTCCAGGGTGGTGTCGGTCCATTTGACGGAGACGGACCCGCCGTCGGGCGCGATTTCCAGCGCGCCGCCGCCGATGCCGTCGCCGCCGGTGTAATACACCAGCCCCTCATGGTACACGGGGGTGACGCCGTGGATGTCCCAGTTGACCTTGTGCACGAAGGACCAGCGCAGCGCGCCGCCTTCCGGATCCACGCCGATGATGTGGCCGCCTGTGGCGGTGAGCAGCATGCGCGCACCGTTGTGGGCAGCGATAATGGGCGAGCAGTAGGAGGTCTTGTCGTCAAGCCCCTTCGTGGTCCACACGGTCGCGCCGGTGTTCTTGTCCAGCGCCGCCACCACCGCATCCGGCCCGCCGGGGGTGCAGAGGACATTGTTGCCGTCCACCAGCACCGACTCGGCGAAGTCCCAGAGGATTTCCCTGGCCGCAAACCGTTCCACCAGGCTCACGGACCAGAGAAGGGCGCCGCTGGCCGCATCCATGCAGTGGACCACGCCGAGCCCGGACATGAAATAAAGCCTGCCGTTGTCCACCGTCGGGGTGGAGCGGGTGCCGGGGGCCTGATCGTCAAGGGTTTCCTTCCCGTAGGGGAATGTGTTTTCCAGCGCACCGGTGGCCTCGTTGAACACAAACACATTACCGACGTCCTCGCCGGTCATGCCGGTGACATAGACCTTTCCCCCCGCGATGGACGGGGTGGAAAAGCCGCCGCCGATGCCCTTTGCCGTCCAGGCCGCGGCGGGGCCGCCCTCGGGCCATTCGGCCAGCAGCCCCGTCGCAGGAAATACCCCGTCGCGCTTCGGCCCACGAAACTGGGGGGAGCCCTGCGCCGCCGCCATAAAGGCCGCCGACAGCGCACCCAATGCAGCCAGGGCGATAACACGCGTTTTCATGGCGTCGCGCCTCCGTGGATTACTCCGTTTCATGCCCGAGCTTCACCCCCGCCTCTATGCCGGGCTCAAAATAGTTTTCTTTGGGCAGGTGACGGAACCACAGGAGGTACAGGCCCGCGCCGCCCGCCAGCCACAGCGCGAGGGTCGGGAAAAAGGCGCCCCATGCGCCGATGACCGCCTGCATGGGCAGGATGAACATGCACACCTGCCAGAGCAGGGCAAAGGGCGAGGCCGCCACGTCGCGGAAATGCTCCGTCTCCATGGCGGTCCGCTCCGCCTCGGCCAGGCGCTTCTTGTAGGGCCCCCAGAAGCCGAAGGGCCGGGTCACCCTGTAGAACCGGTCCACCACCGCGTCATCCTCCGGCTTGGTCAGGTAGGTGCCCGCGATGGAGGCGATCAGGCCGATGGCGCCCAGGAAAAGAAACTGCAACCGCTCGTCCATTGCCGGATATACCGCGCGCTGCACCACCGCCGCGGTCAGGCCCACAAAGGTGCCCGCGGCGAAGCCGCCGCCGTTGAAGCGCCACCAGAGCAGCCGCAGCAGGCCGGGAATCATCAGCCCGCCGCCCAGGCCCATGATAATCCAGCCCCAGATGTCGTTGATGCTTTCAATGGAATAGGCGAACACAAAGGCCACCACCACCAGCAGGAGCACGGCAAGCCAGCTTATGGAGATAAGCTCGCGGGTGGACGCCTTTGGCCGGATGTATTTCTGGTAGATGTCGCGGGTGATCAGGCCGGTGGTGCCGTTCACCGTCGCGTTGAAGGTGGACATGGCCGCCGCCAGCAGCACAATCAGCAGCAGCCCCCGCAGTCCGGGCGGTATGTTGAACAGCAGCACGGCGGGCAGGATGCGCTCCGGATCCACCCCGCCCTCAAAGCCCACCAGCATCAGCTTCTGGCCCCAGCCCTCGGCGCCCAAAAGTCCCTGGAGCGCCCGGGCCATTTCCGGGTGCCTGTCCGGGTGGTTGGCCACGGTGGACAGTTGATCGGCCCACTGCTCCTTGGTGATGCCGGGCGCGTGGGCCTTGACGATGTCCGCCGTCTGGACCATCACCGACTTGTCGGGGAAAATGTCGTGGACCAGGAACACGCCCAGCACGGCGAAGGCCATCATCATCGGCCAGCGCACCGTCATCAGCGTGGTCCAGAACAGGGTAAGCAGGCCGCATTCCCGGTCGCTGCGCGCGCCGAAATAGCGGGGATCCGCGCCGCCGGTGATCCCGCCGAAGATGTTCTTCATCAGGTAAAAGAAGGCGAACATCACCAGCGCCTGGTACTGCTCGTATCCGGCGGGCATGGCCGTGTGCCACTGGGGCATGGTGCCCATCCATTCCGCGTTGCCCGTCACCTGCACTGCCAGCGCGCCGAAATCCTCCACGCCCGCAATGCGCATCGCCGCCATGGCGGTGATGATGACCACGCCAATGACAATGATGGCCGACTGGAACAGGTCGGTGAACACAACGCCGTAGAACCCGGAAATCATCGTGTATATGGTGGTGATGCCGATCATGATCAGGGTGCAAACAAGCGGTGAATAGGGAAAGAACATGGTCAGAAACAGGCCCGCCCCCTTGATCAGGTAGGCCAGCATGCCGATGGACCCCACGATGCCTGCCAGCGCCGAAACGCCCTGGGCAAAACGTCCACCCGGCCCGTCCCCGAACCGGAACACCATCCATTCCGCGCCAGTGAGGCATTTGGAGCGGCGGTGCCACTTGCCGCCCCACAGCATCATGAAGGCCAGGGCCAGCACCGCGCCGCCCCGAAACTCAATGAACAGGCCGCGCGGCCCCAAAAGAAAAAGGAACGATGTGATGATCATCGTTCCCGTCATGTCGAGGAAGTAGGCCATGCCCGACACGCCCAGCGCCCACCAGGGCAGCCGCCTTCCCCCAATGAAATAATCATCCAGGCTTTTCGATGCCATGCGTTCCAGGGCCACCCCAAGCACGATAAGCGCGCCCAGATAACCCAGAATGACCGTGTAGTCGATGCCGTTTAATGACCACATTAGACCGTTCTCCTTTTGGGGGTGGGGCATTCTACCACGGCAAACGGCGCATTTCACCCCCCGCCGTTTTCCGGGCGGGGCGTAATCTGCGATAATGCGGGGTGTCATGAAACGTCAAGCACCGCATATGGAAAAATGCCTTTTGCTCCTTCTGCTGGCGGGTTCCTGCCTTTGCGCCTGGCCGCAGGAAAACACGCCCGCAGGAGTCCCCGCCCCACCCCTCATTGGGGCCATACGCTGGGACGGCTGGTTCAGTGACAATCCATGGCAAAAAAATCTGGACCCCGCGCAATGGCATGAGCGCCTTCCCTTTTACGGCGAAATTGCGGAAGCGGGAAAGGCGGAGGTGTGTGCCGACTCACAGGAGGTGATGGCGCGCGAGATCGCCGCCGCCAGGGCGGGCGGAATCGCCTACTGGGCCTTTTGCTACTACCATCCGAAGTCCTGGCCCGACGCCGACAAGTACAATTACGGATGGCGGCGTTTTCTTGCCGCCCCGGACAAGGGCGGATTGCGGTTTTGCCTGCTGCTCCAGGGAGGCTCCCATTTGGGTCCGCCGGAGGACTGGCCGGAAACGGTCAACCAGTTCGTGGCGATGTTCAAAGACCCGGCCTACCAGCACGTGTGCGGAGGAAGGCCGCTGGTCTACCTCTACAGCGGAGAAAAGCTCTTTTCACACTTCAAAACAGCCGAAGCCGCCGCCGGGGCGCTGGATCTGCTGCGCCGGCGCAGTGTAGAGGAGGGCGCGGGCAACCCCTATCTTGTCGCCCAAATCTGGCCCCACCTGATCGGCGCGGACTTCACCGCACCCCGGCACTTCGACGCGATAAGCGCCTACAGCGCCCATGGCGGCGACGGGCAGGGCCTGCCATACGCCAAACTGGCCGAATCCAACCGCTGGTACTGGGACCAGTTCAAGGCCGCCGGACGCGAGGTGGTTCCGCTGGTCAATGCTGGCTGGGACGGGCGGCCCCGCCAGTATCCCGGCGTGTGGTTTCTCCCCCCCACCCCCGCCGAACTCGCGGCCAACCTCCGGGGAGCCTTTGACTGGATTCGGGCCAACCCGGAAACGGCAAAGGCAGACACGGTCCTTGTCTATGCCTGGAACGAGCACGACGAGGGGGGATGGCTCTGCCCCACCACGGCGGAGGGGGCCGCCCGTCTCGACGCCATTCGCGCCATGGCGGACGCATGGCGTTCCCCCGCCCGCTGACAGCCCCTCTCCCCGCATCTTGTACCCTTCGGGGCCATTCACTATAATCCCGGATGCTTTAAATTCAATTGTTTCGGGGTAATAACAACCTGAGGAGTGCCATGTCGTACGCAATCAGCGAATACCCGGATGCGGGGGCCATCTACCGGAAACTGGACGCCCTCATGAAACTGCCACCGGTGACACTCCGCCGGGACGCCATGCAGGAGTGGCTCGGGCGGCTTGACACCCGCTGCGCCAAATCAAAGGCGGTGATTGAGGACGCGAAGAACTTCATCCCCGGCGGGGTGCAGCACAACCTCTCCTTCAACTATCCCTTCCCGCTGGTGATTGACCGGGCGGAGGGGCCCTACCTCTACGATATTGACGGCAACCGCTACATAGACTTCCTCCAGGCGGGCGGCCCGACGGTGCTGGGATCGAACCCCCCGGCGGTCTTGGAACCAGTCATCGAACTGCTCCGCAAATGCGGACCCGTGACCGGCCTTTTCCACGAGTTTGAGCTGAAAATCGCCAAGGAAATCGCGCGGCACATGCCCGCCGTGGAAATGTTCCGCATGCTTGGCAGCGGCACCGAGGCCGTGATGGCCGCGCTGCGGCTGGCGCGCCTGGCCACGGGCAGAAAGCGCGTCGTCAAAATAGGCGGTGCCTACCACGGCTGGTCGGATCAGATGGTCTACAGCCTGAAAATCCCAAAGACCGGCCGCTTTGAGGCCCACGGCATCCCCCGCGCCTGCGTGAAATACACCCATGAGGCCGCGCCGAATGACTTGGCCGCGCTGGACCGGGTCCTCTTCATGAACCGTCTGCGCGGCGGCACGGCGGCGGTGATTATCGAGCCGGTGGGCCCCGAAAGCGGCACCCGCCCCGTGGACAAGGACTACAACGCCGGTGTCCGCCGCCTCTGCGACAAGTACGGCGCGCTGCTCATCTTCGACGAGGTGGTCACGGGCTTCCGCATTGGTCTGGGCGGGGCGCAGGGCTATTTCGGCGTGCGGCCCGACCTCACGGTCTTCGGCAAGGTGGTGGCGGGCGGTTACCCGGCGGCGGGCGGTCTCGGCGGGCGGCGCGATCTTATTGTGCGCCTCGCGGCGGGGCTGGAAAGCGGCAAAAAGCGGGCCTATGTGGGCGGCACCCTGGCCGCCAACCCGCTGAGCGCCGCAGCGGGCTACTTCGCCATACAGGAAATCGAGCGCACCGACGCCTGCCGCAAGGCCGGTCTCGCCGGGGACCGGCTGACGCGGGGCCTCCAGGCAATCATTGAAAAACTGGGTCTGCCCTTTGCCGCCTACAACCAGGGGTCCATCTGCCATCTTGAAACGGCGGCGGCCATGTTCGTCAAGCTCGATTACCTGCGCATCCTCAGCGTCATGAGGGAAATCAAGGCGCGCAAGCACAGCATGGAGGAATACGGGGCCGCCTACACCGCCGAGGGCATCATCACCCTCGCGGGCAGCCGCCTCTACACCAGCATGGCCGACACCGACGAAGTGGTTGACGACGCCCTGGCGCGTTTTGAACGGGTGCTGCGCAACGCCGCGCCCGCCGGAGGATCCGCGAAATGAACGATGTGCGCGAGGCAAGGGAGGCCGTCCGCCGGATGGGCCTGCGGCTGGTGGAAACCGGGCTGGTCATCGGCACCTGGGGCAACGTCAGTGTCCGGCTCGGCGACAAGATGGTCATCACGCCCACCGGCGCGGACTACACCAAACTGACCGACGAGGACATGCCGCTGGTGGATTTGGCCACGGGCGAATGGGAGGGCCCGAAACCCTCCAGTGAGCGGGGCCTCCACCAGGCAGTGTACAACGAACGCAGGGAAATCGGCGCGGTGCTCCATGTCCATTCCCCAAACGCCTCCACCCTGGCGGCGGCGCGGCGGGAACTGCCCCCCATTCTCGACGACATCGCCCAGATGATCGGCCCCAGCGTGCGGGTGGCGGAATACGCCCTGCCCAGCACCAAAAAGATTGTCCGCGTGACCATGCGCGCCCTCAAGGGGCGCATGGCCGCGCTCATGGCGAACCACGGCGCCATCTGCCTGGGCCGCAGCCTCGACGAGGCGCTCCTCTGCTGCCAGGTGCTGGAAAAGGGCTGCAAGGCCTTCATCGAGGCCGAATTTCTCGGCGGCGCAAAGGGCATCAACAAGTTTGAGGCCTGGGTCATGCACCAGGTCTTCCTGAAAAAATATTCCAAAGAGTGGAAAGACAAATGAACCCCGCCGAAGCCCCCTTCGTCGTCGGCTACGACATCGGAACGACAGGAGCGAAGACCTGCCTATTCCGGCTGGGCGAAGGGATGGAACTGGCCTGCCGCGCCCTGCGCGAGTATCCACTCCATATTCTTGACGACGGCGGCGCGGAGCAGGACCCGGACGACTGGTGGCGCGCCATGGCGGAGGGCACGGCGGAGGTGCTCCAAAAAAGTGGTGTCGCCCCCTCCCAAATCAAGGCACTTTCCTTTTCCGCCGGGATGCAGAGTTTTGTGTCCGTGGATGACGCCGGGCGCGCGCTCCGTCCCGCCATGACCTACATGGACCAGCGCGGCACCGTGCAGCACCGGCGGGTCACGGGCCGTTTTCCCGCTGTCAGCGGCATCAACGCGCCGCTCCTGCTCTTTTCGCTGCTCCAAACCGGCGGCATCTCGGCCAGCGTGAAGGACCCCGTCTGGAAATACCTCTGGATGCGCGACAACGAACCGGATCTGTTTGCGAAGATGCGCCACTGGCTGGATGTGAAGGACTATCTGGCGCTGCGCTGCACAGGCCGGGCGACCATGACCGCCGACTCCGCCAACGCCACCTTCATGTACGACACGCGCCCCGGACGCATGGGCTGGAGCCCCCTTATGTGCCGCTGGCACGGCGTGGACATTCGTCATCTGCCGGAGGTCATCAACGCCACCGACGTGGTGGGCCCCCTGTCCGCACGGGCGGCAGGCGACCTGGGGTTGGAGCCGGGAACCGCCGTGGTCGGTGGCGGCGGCGACCTGACCATGCAGGCCCTTGGCGCGGGCTGTGTAGAGGCGGGCGACACCCACGTTTACATCGGCACCTCCGGCTGGGTCTCCTCCGTGGTCACCCGCAGAACCCTCGACATCAACCACTTCATGGCGTCCATTCTCGGTTCGAGGCCGGGTCACTATAACTACATCGGCGAGCAGGAGACCTCCGGAAAGTGCCTGGAATGGGTGCGCGACCACATCGCACTGGACGAAATCGGGGTGTACCTCTCCAAGCGGCACGTGGCCGAGGACCCCGACACGCGATATTCCTCGCTGCTCGCCTATCTGGGCGAGGTGGTGGGGGAAACGCCCCCCGGCGCGGGCGGCGTCCTTTTCGCGCCCTGGCTTCACGGCAACCGTTCCCCCTTCGAGGACCCCAACGCGCGCGGCATGTTCTTCAACCTCAGCCTGGACACGGGCAAGCGCACCCTCATCCGCGCCGTTGTCGAGGGCATCATCTTCCAAAAGCGCTGGTATCTGGAGTGCATGGAAAAGAAAATGACCCTGCGCGCCCCGCTCCGCTTTGTTGGCGGCGGCGCGCTTTCGGAGGCCACCTGCCAGATTCTCGCCGATGTCACTGGCCGTTCCGTGGCGGTGCTGGAAAATCCCCAGAGCGCCGGGGCGGCGGGTGCGGCGGCATGCTGCGGGCTGGCGTTGGGCGTGTATTCCGGTTTTGAGGCAATCCCCGGTTCCATTCGCGTCATCCGCACCCACGCCCCAAATCCCGCCCACCGCACGGTCTACGACCGGAACTACCGCGTCTTCAAAAACCTGCACCCCTCCAACAAAAAGAACTTCGCCCTGTTGAACGGGAAAGGGTGAATCATCGTCCGAAAAGGACATTGCCGGTCCTCCCCGTCCCTTCAGTCCTTTTTGTCCCTTGCGTCCCTTCCAACGCAATGCGCTCCTTTTTCGGTATACTTGATTGCAAATCCCGGCACGGTGTGCCGCAACAGAAGGAAAAAAAGATGGGTAAGATGAACCGCCGCACTTTCCTACGGAACACCACGGGCGCGCTGGCCGCCTCCGCATTCCTGCCTGGCATGGGAACTGCCGAGGCCCCCGTACTCACCGCCACCACCATACGCACCCTCGGAAAGTCCGGCCTGTCCTGCTCCCTGCTGGGCATCGGCACGGGCACGCGCGGCCGCGACGGCGCCACCGACCAGACCGACATCCCGGACGGCGGACTCACGCGCCTCTTGGAGCAGGCCTATGAGCGGGGAATCACCTACTTTGACATGGCCGACCGCTACGGCTCGCACAAGTTCATGCGCGAGGCGATGAAACGCTCCATCCCCCGCGACAAGGTGATGCTGCTGACAAAAATATGGAACCGGGAGCCGGAGAAAATGCGCGCCGACATCGAGCGCATCCGCAAGGAACTGGACACGGACTGGCTTGACGTGGCGCTGATGCACTGCCTCCGCGAGGGCGAGGACGACTGGCCGGAAACATTGAAGGCCTCCATGGACGTGCTTTCCGAGGCGAAGGCGAAGGGCCTCATCCGCGCCCATGGCGTTTCCTGCCACCGCATGGGCTCGCTGGAGCGCGTTGCCGGGGAGCCCTGGGCGGATGTGGTGCTCGTGCGAGTCAACCCCTTCTCCGTCAACATGGACGGGCCGGTGGAAACGGTTGTGCCCGTGATTCAAAAAATCCACGACGCGGGCAAGGGTGTGCTGGGCATGAAAATACTCGGGGAGGATAACGCGGAGGTTGTCGCCAAAAAGGCAGATTCCCTCAAATTTGCCCTGGGCCTCGGCACCGTGGACGCCATGACCATCGGCTTCATGAACACCGGGCAGCTCGATGAGATCATCGGCCACATCAACACCATTGGCGGAAAAACACCTTCGGCCTAATCAGGGACGTTCAGGCGGGTGACAGGTATCTTTAGGCCAACCAGGAGGCATCACCATGATTGCAGTGTTCTTGTGCGCCCTTGCGGGCTTCGGTGCGGGGCTGGAACCCTTTCCCGGCCAGGCCGAGACCGGATGCATCGAGATTCATGGTGTCGGCGCGGGCGACTTTGACGAGGCCCTGTGGCGCGCGGGCGGGGTGAGCCTCCTGCCCGACCTGCGCCATCCCCTGCTGGCACCCCGCCAGGCGGGCGTCTACCGCAACATCTACGCGCCCTCGGCGGTGCGTGTGGCGGACGGATGGCGGCTCTTCTACGGCGCGTGGGACGGCGTGGACACGGGCAACGACCGCATCTACAGCGTGTTCACCCGTGACTTCGTGGACTTCGGCGCGCGTGAAACGGTGATTGAGCACGGCGTGTTCATCCATGCCTGCAATGTGAATGCACTCCCCGGACGCGATGGCGGTTTTGACATGGTCTGCACGGTCTATCCGGACAAGCAGGACCGGAATAAGCCCGCCTGGTTCTCCAGTCCCGACGGACTCACCTGGAACGGTGACAAGGCCCCCCACCCCGCCGGATATGACGACATAGTTTCCATCGAAGGCTACGAAAAATACACCGACGCCGACATCAACGGCGTGAACGTCATTTTCCGGGACGGGGACACGCTGCACCTGTATTTCAACAACTACCGCGATTTTGGCCGCGTTTACCATGCCACCGGCACGGACGGAAGGCACTACCAGTTCAAGGGAGTGGCCCTGGAATGCGGGCTTGCCGTCAACGATGTGAAACGCTTTGACACCGGCGGCGGCGCGCGCTGCTGGCTTATGGGCCTGCACATGAACCGCGAAGCCCTCTGGTACAGCCTCTCCAACGACGGCGAAACCTTCGCGCCACAGCAGTCTCTGCTGAACCACGCCGGACCGGAGGACCTGCACATCGTCGCCCTGGGATGGGTCACCGACGGCAACCGCCTGCTCGGCGTGCTCTACGGCGCCGGCGCCGTGCCCGAACTCAACCGCAACCGCATCTTCGCGCGGTGGCTCCAAAAACGGGCGGTCTTCACCTCCAGTGACGGCACCGTCTGCGCGCCTGCGGGGGCTGTCGGCCCCGACAGGCAGATCATCCGCATCCCGGAGGGGGTGAACCCGGAGGGAACCGTGCAGCTTTACGCCGAAGACGGAAAAACACCCCTCGGGGAATCGCTTCCCGTCAACGCCAAAAATCCCCTGCTTCTGCGGGTGGTGAAATAATCACTTTCCGAATTCTGCCCCCTCAGTTTCGCCGGTTGCGGTCGAATAAACGCCCTTCCGGGGAGTGTTATCCAGTCATTAGGAAAGAAAGGCTGGACAACAATGAAAAGTGGTGGTGTTTTAAGGTTGGCGGTTCTGCCGGCCGCGTTCCTCCTGATGGCGGCTTTTGGGGCCGTTGCGCAGGAACCCGGAAGGCAACTCCCCCTGGTGTTGCTCGATCTGCCCGTCCCTGAAATCATCAGCGCGCCCGCCGACTGGCTCAACACCAGCGGAAAAGCCGTGCCCTTTGAGCCGGGGCGGGTGTATGTGGTCCATTTTTGGGCTTTCGGCTGCATCAACTGCAAACGAAACCTCCCCGCCTACGGTCAATGGCAGCAAAAATACGCCAACGTCCCCCTAACCGTCATCGGCATTCACACCCCGGAGACAGACCGGGAAAAAGTCCCGAAAAATGTCGCGGACGAAACCAAAAAATTCGGCATTACCTATCCTGTGGTCATTGACGGACAGTCAACCAACTGGAAACGGTGGCAGCAGCAGATGTGGCCCACCGTGTACCTCATCGACAAGCGCGGCCATGTCCGGGCCTATTGGATTGGCGAGCTTGAATGGCAGGGCGCGGGGGGCACGCGCATCATGGAGGGGCTCATCGAACAACTTCTCTCGGAACCGGCCCCGGAGCCGCGGGCTTGGACGGAAATCCGGCCCGGGCTTTAGGCCTGAGGGCGCAGCGCTACCGGCCGTGCTCCTCAATCTTTTCGCGCAACTGTTCCCTTTTCGGGTCGAGGCGCAGCGCGCGGCGCCACTCCTCCACGGCCCGCTGCGGCTCGCCCAGAAGCAGATACACATCACCCAGGTGGGAGCGCAGTTCCGCATCGTCCGTGTCCATGCCGTAAATGGCGCGGCGGATCAGATCAAGCGCCTCCGCGCCCCGTCCCATGCGGTAATAAACCCATCCCAGGCTGTCCAGGTAGAAGGGGTTGTCGGGGTCGTACTGGAGCGCCTTTTTAATCAGCGCCTCCGCCTCCTTCAGCTTGATGTTGTTGTCGGCGTAGAAGAAGCCGAGGAAATTCAGCACTTCCGGATCATCGGGATCAACCGCCAGAAATGCGTTCAGGTGCTCCTCGACGGCAACGGTGTTTTTGAGTTTTTCCTGGCACACCGCCATCTGGTAGTGAATCCAGCGGTCGCCGCCGTGGCGTGAAAGCAGCCCCTCCAGAACGGGCACTGCCTCCGCGTGCCTGTCCATGTTGATGAGCACGCGGGAGCGGACAAATCCAAGGACCCGCGAGGGGGGATCTCCCGGCCCCTGCAGTCCCGCCAGCATGGATTCCAGGCGCGCGCCGGTTTCCTGAAGGCCGTGGAGATACAGCAAATCCGTCAGGGGGCCGCCGCATTCCTGCTCTATGTCGCCCTGGATGAGGTCCAGCTTTGCGTATTCGTCCACGTTGTCGGCGCCCAGCGCCTTGTTGGCAAGGACAGTGAGCACCCCCGCCAGGATGGGAGCGCCGCTTTCCGGCGCGAGCCGCTGCGCCTCGTCGGGCCGGCCCGCAAGCAGCATGAGCCACGCCGTCTGGAGGTAGTGCTTGGGCTGGGCCGCGTCGCTTTCGAGCAGGCGGCGGAACGCGTCAAGCGCCTCGTCGTAACGGCCCATCCGGGCCGCGGCGCCGCCGATGTATTCCAGGGTGGACAATTCGCCGGGGCGCTCGTCCAGGTAGTGCCTGAACTGTGCGGCCGCCTCCGCGTTGTTGTTTGACTCGAAAAGGAGCAGGGCGAGCATGAAGCGGGCCCGCGCCACGCGCGGCTCAAGCTCAAGCACCTTGCGGAAGGCGGCGATGCCGCCCTCCGTGTCCTTGATGCGCGCCAGGTTCAGCCCGAGCTGGTAGTACAGCGCGGCGGATCCGGGGTTGCGCTCGATCATTTTCTGGTAGATTTCGAGCGCCGCCACCAGATCATTGGTGCTTTCCTGTAGTTCCACGAGCGCCCCGTAGCCGAGAATGTCATCGGGCCGCAGCGAAATGGCCTTGTTGAAGGCGGCCACCGCGTCGTCGTGCCGCTTGGCCTGGTGGTACATTTCCCCGAGGAGTATCCAGAGTTCCACCCGCCCCGGCGCCTGGCGCGTGGCCCGTTCCGCCATTCTGAGCGCCTGGTCCACGTCGCCCTGGCGCAGGTATGCGCGCACCAGGCGCACCGACGGCGCGGACGCCGCCGGGTCCAGTTCTGCGACCTTGTTCAGGGCGTCTATGGTCTTGTCGTTGCGCCCCCGCAGCTCGTACACCACCGAGGCCATGTAATGGGTGTAGGCCCGCGCGGAGTCGGTCACCTCGGCGCGCGCGCCCCAGCCGCCGCCGCTCCAAGGCAGTTCAAAGCCGCCCAGCGCGGCGCATCCGCCCGCCACGGCGGCCAGCATGGTTAACAGCAATTTTGGGCAGTCCTTCATGGGTGATTTGTCTGTCGTCCCGCCGCGCGGTTGCGCGGCGCGGTTACCTGTGTCATTGGGTTAAAACAACCGTCCGCCGTCCGCTCTTTCCGACAGGGGGGCGAAACTGCGCCGATGCTCGGGGCAGGGGCCGTGCCGCTCCAGCGCGGCAAGGTGCTCCGCCGTGCCGTAACCCTTGTGGCGGGCGAAACCGTACTCCGGGTACAGACGATCCGTCTCCAGCATCCGCCGATCCCGGGTTACCTTTGCAATGATACTCGCCGCCGCGATGGAAAGCGAACGGCTGTCCCCCTTGATGATGCGAAGGCAGGGCTGGCGCATGCCCGGCAGGGCGTAACCGTCCACCAGCAGGTAGTCGGGCGGCGGCGAGATTGCCGCCACCGCGCGGGCCATGGCGGCATAATTCGCCGCCTGAATGCCCATGCGGTCAATCTCCGCCGCCTCCGCCACACCCACGCCGACGGCATGCCCCCCCGACATGAGCAGTTCATAAAGCGCCTCGCGACGGCCTTCGGTGAGTTTTTTGGAGTCGTTCAGACCGGCCAAAGGCGCGATCAGCACCACGGCCCCCGCCACCACCGGTCCCGCCAGCGGACCCCGTCCGGCCTCGTCCACCCCCGCAATGCGGCAAAAACCGGAACCGGCCGCGTTGCGTTCAAATTCCAGCATGGTTGCCACACGAAGGCGCTCGGCCTCCGGAATGTCTTCGGGCATGGTTTCAAAGAGGGGGTTCATGGGGCAAGACTGTAGCGGGTTGCGGCGGGTCAGCGCAATTCCAGCATCATGCCCGCCACGGATTCGGGACTGAGGTTTTCCGGGGGCTGGTAGGCCAGCGCGCCAATATGATAACGCCTGACGGGCATGTAACCAAGGCGGCCCATTGGAAGTGGGCTCACGGAACCGGGTGCCATGACGGCAAAGCAGCCAAATTGGTCGCGTACCGCCCCCTCAAATGCGGACAGGCAGGCGGCGCGCCGTCCCTCTGGCAGAAAGGGATGGAAAACGGCGCCGTCCACCGCGAAATAAGCGTCCCCCTCATCGTTCACGGGGTTGACATACCCGTGGGCGAAACCCGCCAGGTTTCCGCCTTCCCGAAAGGCAAGGGCAAACCCGCGTATGCCATCCTCGTCAAAAAGGCATCGGCGGCGGAGGCACTTTCCCGAAAAACGGCGGCGCAGTCCCCGTTCCTGGTGGTGCTCCCCCAGAAATGCAGCATATTCCATGGCATGGGACGGATTGAAGGGCTCAACCACCAGTCCGTCCGTCAGGGGACGTCCGGCGGGATGCCGCCAGGCAAGCCAGCGCAACGCCATTCCCTGCCACCAGGGAAGATGGCCAAGACGGGCCGCGCGGTTGCAGTCGAGGGGTTTTGCCCAGAGGGGCACCCTGCCCGCATGGGCCAAACGGGCCTTGTCGGGGGTCTGTCCCTCCGATGCGGCCCGCCAATGCAGGCTGAAGGAATGCCCTTCCTCCATCAAATTCGACGAATGACGGGCGAGCAGCATCTCAATGATGCCGCTCCCCTCCCGCGCTTCAGTGGAGCAGAGGCCGGTGGTGAGAGTGGCGGGACCGGTAGAAGGGGGCAGTTCGCAGTCAACAGGCAGGCCCAGAATCACCCCGCAAAGTCCGGAGTCATCCTCTGCCAGGGTTACAAGGCCCAATCCTTCCGCGCCTGTTCCCGCAAGCCGGAGCAGTGCGGGACGGTAGGAAATGCTGATGCGGTCCCCGTAGGACCTGCGCCATGCCTGCCGGATGATCGCGGAAATGTCCCCAAGAGGGGCCTCTTCCAGCGTGCAGCTCCGGAAACACAACCTTTCCAGGCCGGGATGCTTTCGCTGGATGCGCCGTGTTTGCGCCTCAAGCAGGCGCAGGGTGACCAGCGGACGGGTCATGAGGCCATTTCAGCCTGTTCCATGGGCAGCGGCGCCACGCCCGCCGGACGCACCACTGTGGGATGGGCGCCGAGATACATGCGCACAAGCTGGTCAATGTCAATAATGGCGGGGACGGTTTCGGACCCCATGTAATACATGCTCTCGCCCATGGCCGAAAAGGGAAGGCCCCGGGTGAGCAACCGGTGGAAGAAGCCGGCGTCAATGGTTGACACGGCGTAACGAAACCGCTTTAACACGGCGAATTCAAAGGCTTTGCGGAAGAGTTGCATGTAGGCCTCACCCCCGCGGAAATCTGGGTGAATAACCATGGTGCCCACTTCCACCACTTTTTCGGATTCCGTCCGGCCAAGTGTTTCCAGCGCCCAGTTCTCCAGGGGAAAATGGGTGAATGACGCAAGTTTGAACACGCCATGGCGCGGTCTTGAATCGACCACGAGCCTCAGGGAGCCAATCACCCGATCAGCAACGCGCGCCACAAAATGCACAAACTCAGGATAATCAGCATTTTCAATCACCTCACACTGGTCATTCGCCTCAATGTATCCCTCGTGGAGATAAACGTCATACTCAAGGCGTTTTGCTTCGGGATCACCACCGGGACATATGTCAACATGTATTTCCATGATTCAGAACTTCTTTCTTTTCAACTGTTTGTCCATACCAACAGGTTGGGGATGACCTTCATCCAACCACCATATGGGCCCAAAAACTGTCAACAATACCCGGCAAGAAAAAAATGTTACATGGATTTTGTGGGAAGAGCGGATTAATTGATTAGCACAAACAACAAAAATCATTATTCGTATTTATCACTGCGTGGCCTTGCTGGTAGGGGTGAAAAAGTGGACTGAAGTTGCAAAAAAATGGTATAGTTGATCAATTTACTGCGAGGCGTTGCAACGGACTGTAGAAGCGTATCTTCTTTCACGGTACCGCGCGTCAACCTACCCACAGGAGGATTCCCATGGACACCCCGAGTCTCGAAAAGTATGGCATCACATCGTATGAAAAGCTGTATTACAACCTTTCCTATGACGAATTGTTCAAGCATGAAACCGATCCCGCCCTTGAGGGGCTGGAAAAAGGGGTTGTGACCAGTTTTGGCACTGTGACCGTGGACACCGGCCGTTTCACGGGCCGTTCCCCGCAGGACAAGTATGTCGTTGTCGAGGAAACCTCCAAGGACAACGTTTGGTGGGCGGGCCCGGAAAATCCCGGTTCCGGCAACAAGGCGATGAGCGTCGAGACGTGGAATCACCTGTATGACATCGCGCGCAAACAGCTCAACGGCAAGAAGTTGTACGTGATTGACGGGTTCGCCGGAACCAACCCCGACACCCGCATGCGGATTCGCGTGGTCACCGAAGTCGCCTGGCTGGCCCATTTCGCCAAGAACATGTTCATCCGTCCCACCGAGGAGGAACTGGTCGGATTCGAGCCGGACTGGACCGTGCTCAACGCCTGCAAGACAACCTGCCCCGACTTCGCGCAGCACAACATGCGTTCCGAAGTCTTCGCCGCATTCAACATCAAGGAGCGGACCACCCTCATCGGCGGCACCTGGTACGGCGGCGAGATCAAAAAGGGCGTGTTCACCATCATGAACTACTTCCTGCCGCTCAAGGGCGTGGGTGCGTTCCACTGCTCCGCCAACATGGGCAGGGACGGCGACACTGCCTTGTTCTTCGGCCTTTCCGGCACGGGCAAGACCACCCTTTCCGCCGACCCCAAGCGCATGCTCATCGGCGACGACGAGCACGGCTGGGACAGCGAGGGCATCTTCAACTTCGAGGGCGGCTGCTACGCCAAGGTGATTAACCTTTCCAAGGAGAAGGAGCCGGACATTTACAACGCCATCAGGCGCGACGCGCTGCTGGAGAACGTGGTGCTTGACGCGCAGGGCAACATTGACTTTGCCGACGCGAGCAAGACCGAAAACACGCGCATGTCCTACCCCATCACCCACATCCAGAACATTGTGAAGCCCGTCTCCAAGGGCGGCCATCCGACGGCGGTGATTTTCCTGGCCTGCGACGCTTTCGGCATCCTGCCCCCCGTGGCCCGGTTAAACCATGAGCAGGCGATGTACCAATACCTCAGCGGCTACACCGCCAAGGTGGCGGGCACCGAACTCGGGGTCACCGAGCCGAAGGCCACCTTTTCAAGCTGCTACGGCGCGGCGTTCCTGGCGGTCCACCCCACCCTGTACGCCGACATCCTCGGCGAGAAGATGCAACAGCACGGCACCCGGGCCTACCTGGTCAACACCGGCTGGGTCGGCGGCGCCTATGGCGTGGGCTCCCGCATGGACATCACCGCGACCCGTGCCATCATTGACGCGATCCTTGACGGCTCGGTGGAAAAGGCCGAATTTGTCAAGATGCCGGTCTTCAATTTTGACGTGCCCAAGTCCCTGCCTGGCGTGAATCCGAACGTGCTCAACCCCCGCGATTCCTGGACTGACAAGGATGCCTATGACGCCGGCCTGAAGAAGCTCGGCCAGATGTTCATTGACAACTTCAAGAAGTTCACGGGAACCCCGAGCGGCAAGGCGGTGGAGCAGGCCGGACCGGTTGTGTGACCAATTTTTCCGGATTCCGAAAGAAAATAGTTGACAAATCAGCATTTCCGTGTTATTAAATACGGTGTTGTTTTGTGTGGCATCGGTTAGGTAGTGGTGTATAATCCTGTCCAGCCTGCGGGATGGCAAGGAGAAGGAAGCTATGAAACACACGCGTCCAGTGACACGGAAGCCGCAACAGGCCCAGATTTCCAATTTCGAGGTCTTCAAGGATTTCCTCATTGAATTGGTGAACCAGGCCATTGAGTACGCGTTTATCAAGACGTCGTAAGCAGTCAACTACAGCGGAGAATCGCACAATGAAAACGTTTCGTCACCTTCGCTTTGTGGGATGCGCGCCGGAGCTTGCGCAGATCAGCAATTTCCAGATTAAGCTGGAGTCCACCACGGCCATCATTGACCGTCTTCTGCTGGTCCCCCGGCAGCAGCCCTGGAAGTCCACCGGCCCCAGCGGTGACGTTGACGACACCACCGGCACGGACACCACCGGAACCGGAACCGGCACGGGCACCGGCCTGGAACTCTAATCCCTGATTCAACAAGCGCCCGCTCCCCAACAAGGAGCGGGCGCTGTTTTTTTTGTCCCCCGGTTGCTTATTAGAGGATCCCGCCGTGCGCGACAAATTCGGCGCGCAGCGTAACCGCCTCCTTCTCATCTGTCATTCTCGCAAGTTCCAGCGCGGCGGGGCATGCCGGATCAAGTTTAACCGCCTGTCCGAACTCCCTGCGGGCCCCCTCACCATCATTGCTTAAGAGATAAAGCCCCCTCACCCAGTGCAGTCGGGCGCGTTCTGCATTGTCGTCCGCTCCGGTTTTGTCCAGCCAGTCCTGCCATCTGGCCAGAAAATCCCCGGTCTTGGGGGACTCTTCCGCGAGGGCAAGCGTCACAAGCTCAAAAAAGGCGCTTCCATCAGGCATGCCCCCGCCAGCCGCCGCCTCCAAATGGGACAGCGCCTCATCCCCCCTGCCCTCCGCTTTGAGCAACCGCCCAAGCCCGCCCTCCGCGCGGCGCAGGTTCTTGTCCGCCGCAAACCGGCCCGCCAGCGCCATGCGGTACCGTTCAATGGCCTTTTCCGTCTGTCCTGCCGCCACAAACCGCTCCGCCTCAACGAGCATCACCTCACCCACCACAAAGTCACGCCGCGCCAAAAAGGCCCCGCCCTGCCTGGCAAAGAGGACGCAGAACGCTGAGACCAGCAGTGCCGCCGCAAGCGCAAGGACCATGGCATGCCTGGTTGTCATCGCGCCGTTCCCCCGTCCAGCAGCGCGGCATACTCGGAGGAGATGCGGGCATACGCCGCGCTTGGTGCCGTTGTCCGGCCCAGCAACGCCAGATACTTCGCCTTGGCCGCGTCAAGCTGTCCGTTTTTGGCAAGCAGACGGGCGTGCACAAGCTGCACACCCGTGTCCTGCGATATTCCCGCGGCACCTGCCGCAAATTGCAGCGCCTCCGCCCCATGTCCCATGGCGTCCAGCGCTTCGGCCCGGCAGGCGTCAAGCATGGCCGAAGTCTCCGGATCTCCCGAAATATTCATGCAGGCAATGACGTCAGTCCATGCTTCCGCGGCGAGCAGCAGTCGCGCCGCCACAAGCTCCAGCCGCCCCGCCTGCCCCTTGTTGGAAGGGGCCAATTTGAAAAGCTGGTCTTTTAGCAGGGGAACAAGCCATGTATACGGCGCAACCGCCTTCTTTTTCTGCGCTTCCGGCACGTCCTCCAAAAACGCCAGCTCCCTCGTGAGAAGCTCGTAAAGTTTCGGGTTTTCGGGATCATGCAGGAGCATCTCGACGGATTCGGGTAATTTCACATTCAGTGCCGCCGCCTGTTGCGGCAGCAGCATGGTTTTGTCCATGTTGGGACTGGTCAGGCCAAACAATCCCCACACGGCCAGTTCAGAGGGAAACAGGGTGACCGCTTCGGCGGCCACGGCCTGCGCCGCTTCCGGGAAGGGGTTGGCAACCCCATAGTGCCGGGCCATCCTGCGCGCCGCCTCAAAGTAGGCCCATGGATGGGATTGGGCATCCCTGCGCAGTTGTGCATAAGCCGTCCCGATGATGCGGGCATAGTCCGGTGCTTCTGTTCCACCCGCCTCCTCCCATTCCTCCATCAGCGCCCAGCCCTCCCGCGAGACCGGGTCATTCTCCAGCACCAGGGCAAGGTGATTCCCCGCAAGCGCAGTGTCATACCCCAGCAGGGCCATGCGCGTCCAGGCGGCATGGAGCGGTGCTGTCTCCTCAAGCCCCCCCGCCAGCGCGGTGGTGGCGTGTCCGGTGAACCGGCGAATGTAAAGGTCCCGTCCGGCGGCATCCCCCGTCAGTTCCGCCCGAAGGGCGTCAATCCGCCACAGCGCGTCCATTGGCGCGCTATGGCCGGGGCACAGGGCCGCGCCGCGCAACGCGGCGGCCTCCGCCCGCTTCAGCAGGAACCACACCCCTTCGTTCCTGCCCTTGAGATGCCGTTCCAGTGCCTGGCCGTGCAGGGCGCGCGCCAGCAGCGCGTGCCATTCGGGCCGCCCCGGATTGCGGGCCACCGCCCCGGCGGCCGCCTGTTCCGCGGTGGTGAAATCCCCCGTCTCCATCGCCAGCCGCGCCCGCATCCAGAAGAAGTCCGCCTTCCACGGATACTTGTTTGCCGCGTCATCCAGCCAGCCGGGCAGCTTCCGGTCTTTAAGCACCTCATCCCGCGCCGTTCCCAGCCGTTCCATCCGGCCCCGCGCCAGCATCATCTGAATATCCGCCACGAAGAAAAGGAAAAACACCCCCGCACATGCCGCGGCAAGCAACAGACGGAAGGGTGCGGCCGGTTTGAAACAGCCGCAATTTACAGCGGCGGGACGTGCTGTGAAAGCGTTGCGCGCCACACTGTCCACCACCGCCAGCAGCACATAACAAATCCCCGCCGACACGGGCACATGCAGGTTGAACCCGAAAAGGCCGTCCACCCCCGCCGCCACAATGGCAATCGCCGCCATCAAGCCAAAACGGCGGACCGCCGGGTCCGGGCCGTCATGGGCCAGCCTGAAGGCCCGCAACAGGGGCAGCGCCAGCAGCAGGAAGAAGAGGAAGAGCCCCGGCAGGCCCGTTTCGGCGGCGGCCTCCAGCGGTTCGCAGTGGACATGGTCGTTCTTGAGGTTTTTCAGGGCATACCACCGCTGTTCATACTCCGTCCAATAGGAGGGGCTGAGCAGATCGAAATGGCCCGGACCGACGCCCGTCACCGGATGGTCCAATGCCATTTGGGCCGCGCCGTGGTAGCCGTTGTAGCGGAGGATGAGCGAACTGTCGCTGGGAAGCCACAGACCGTGCCGCGCATGGTACACGCCCGTCACCGCCGCCGCGCCCAGCAGGGCCAGCACGCCCGCCAGCAGCAGGGCCAGCGCCGTCCGCCGTCCGGCGGTGGCGGCCAGCCGTCCCGCGGCCAACCATGCCACAAAAACCACCGCCGCCGCCGCCAGCGCCAGTTGCCCGCCCCGCATCCCCGTCAGCCAAAGGTGCGCCCCGCAGAGCAGCAGCGGCGCCGCCGCCCAGCGGCAACCCTTTTCAAAAATCAGCCAAAGCGAGAATAGTACCCCGAAGATCAGCGCGTGCCCGGCGAAATTGGGGTTGCCAAAAGTGGCGGGCAGCCCCCGGTACTCCTCGATGTCGGTGCGCGCCCAGTCCACGAAGTCCCAGCCCAGGCCCTGGGCGAAACCGTACAGGCTGGCAACGGCCAGCGCCGCCGCGAACACCGCGCACAGCCGTTTGGCCTTGCCCGCATCGGTGAAAAGAGCCGCGGCCCCCGCCGCCGCAAGCGTCCACACCGCGAAGGGCGCCACCGCAACCAGTCCCGCGACGGCATGGGGGGAAGCCAGCGCGGACACGGTCTGCCACGCCAAACACAGCGCCATCACCCCCGGCACGGTCAATCCCGCGCCTGAACGCCCGCCCGGCACCGGAATTGAAACGGCAATCGCCAGCAATGCCGTGGCGAGCAGTTTGGGCTGGGTGAAGGGATCGTTCAAAAACGGCAGGAAACACAGCACCAGCACCGGCGCCCAGAGATAAAACAGGAAACGCCCCAACCGGGGAAGCCATCCTTCCCGGACGGGGCTTTCCGCATCCTGTCCGTGGTGGGTCAAATGCCGCGCCCCCACAGGATGGAGACGACCAGCATGAACCCGAGCACGCCCGCCACAATGAAACCCACCACGCCGAAGCGGTACATGGCGCTGTCCGTGGTGATAAGCAGGCTTGATCCCACCACCAGCGCGGCGATGACCATCGCCACCGCGTTGCGCTTGCTTGCGCGGTCAATCGTGTTCGCCAGGTTCTCCAGGTGCTCATGGTGCACCTGGAACTTGAACCTGCCCGTGCGCAACTGGTGCAGCAGCTGGGTGATGTCCCCGGGCGCCTGCCGGCTCAGCCGGAGCAGCCCGGTGGCCTGCTGCTGCGCCTCGCGCAGGAAGAAACCGGGGGAATAGCGGGACTTGATGAGCCTTTCCAGATAGGGGCGTATGACGGGAATCATGTCCATGTCCGGGTCCAGCTTCCTGCCCACCATTTCAATCGTGGCAAGCGCCTTCAGGAGCAGTGAAAACCGGGGGGCCAGTTCGAGGTTGTGCCGCCGCACTATCTGCACGGCCGTTTCAATCCCCCGCGCCACCTGGCCGCCGCCCACGATGGACTGCGCCTCAAAGGCGATGAAATCGGCGATTTCGTGGGTGAGCGTCTCCGGGCTGGTCGGCTCGGCCTGGGTGGTCAGGTTCAGGATGGCCTCCACGCAGGCGTGGGAATCCCCCTGGAAAATGGCCAGAAAAAGATCCGCGAATGCGGCCACATCGGCCTTTTCAAGATGTCCCGCCATGCCCAGGTCGAGGAAGGCCAGCCGGTTGTCCCGCGTCAGGAAAATATTGCCGGGATGGGGGTCGGCGTGGAAAAGGCGGTGTTCAAAAACCATCCTGCACAGGATTTCGCACCCCGCCACCGCCACAATCTTTGGGTCCGAGTTTCTCTCCCCGTAGACGTCCAGGTTGTCCACGCGCACACCGTCAATCCACTCCATCGTCAGCACCCGGGGCGAGCAGAGCCCGCCGTGGAGTTTGGGAATCACCACGCGCGGCTCGTCGCTGAAGTTCTCGACGAACCGGGCGATGACCCGCGCCTCGATGGTGAAGTCAAGCTCCCGCCGGATGCTCCGCGCAAACTCGTCGATGATGCCCACGGGATCCAGCAGCCGCGAGTCCTCCAGATGCTCCCCGATCCATTCGGCCATGGAGCGCATCAGGCTCAGATCCGACTCGATCACTTTTGCGATGTCGGGCCGCTGCACTTTGACCGCGGCGTTGTCGCCGCTCTGAAGCACCGCCCTGTACACCTGGCTGAGGGACGCCGTGCCCACGGGCTGCTCGTCAAAGGAAATGAACAGTTCGCCGATGGGGGCGCCCAAATCCTCCTCTATGATGGGGGCTATTTTTTCAAAGGGGACCGGCTGCACCTCGTCCTGCAGCGCCACGAGCTCGTTTGCGATTCTGGACCCGATCAGGTCCGGGCGGGTGCTCAGCACCTGCCCGAGCTTCACAAAGGTGGGGCCAAGCTCCGACAGCGCCGCGCGCATCCGCGCGCCGAGGGTGGCCGGTTCGCCCGAAGGCGCGTCCATCAGGTTCAGCCCCCGCAGCACCCGCGCGGGCAGCCCGTCATGGAAACCGGCGCGGCGGAGCAAATCCGCGAAGCCGTAACGCACCAGCACCTGCATGATCTCCGCAAAGCGCACGGCGTTCACCGTGTGTTTTCCCAGCCGCGTGTATATCATGCCGTCCTCCGGGGGGGAACAGACCCCTGTTTTCCACTGTCACCAGCATACATGATCCATGCGGCGGAAGGCGGGATCAAACAGGCCGCCCGAAAAGATGATCGGAAGGCGCGGTTTTCCCATAATGGTGCGCAAGCCGCCGGTCAACATGAGGATGAAGGCCATGCCCCCCAAGGAACGGAACCCACACGGCAGTTTCCCCGAAATCCACGAAAAGGCCATGGATTACGCCTCCGAGGGCATCACCATCAGCGACATGAGACTCCCCGACGAGCCGCTTGTGTACGCCAATGCGGGCTTTGAGCGGCTCACCGGCTACTCGCGGGCGGAAATTCTCGGCAAGAACTGCCGCTTTTTGCAGGGCGGCGCATCCGATGACGGGAACGCGCGGGCCATACGCGGGGCCATCCGGGAGGGGCGGGAGCATGTTTGCGAGCTGCTGAACTACCGAAAGGACGGGAGCCCCTTCTGGAACCGCCTCTCACTCACACCGCTGCGCGACGAATCCGGGGCGGTCACCCATTACATCGGCATCCAAACGGACATCACGGAGCGCGTGCTCGCGGACGGGCGCCTGCAGGAAACCCTCGCCAAGCTTGAGGAGGCCAACAGGAAGCTTGAGTCGGCCAACCGGCGCATGAGGCAGAGCCTGAACGCCGCCGCAAAGGTGCAGCAGGCCCTGCTCCCGCGCAAAATCCCCCAGTGCAGGCGGATAGAGTTCGCGTGGCGCATGCGGTCCTGCGACGAGCTGGCGGGCGACATCCTGAACGTGTTCCGCCTCGACGACAATCATTTCGGCGTTTATCTGCTCGATGTGACCGGCCACGGCGTCGCCTCGGCGCTCCGCGCCGTGGCGGCAAGCCAGATGCTCTCGGCGGACCTCTATTCCGCGTCCCTGCTGTGGGAACAGTGCGAAACCACCGGCGGCTATTGCCTGGCATCGCCCGCGGCGGTGGCGGACAAGTTAAACCGGCATTTCCAATGGGATCCCGAAGTGGGCCTCTTCTTCACGCTGGTCTACGGCATTCTCGACTTTGACACACTCAAGTTCAGGTATGTCAGTGCGGGCCATCCCCCGCCCCTTCATTTCTCCGGCGGAAACGAGCGGGCTGTCGCCGCATCACCCGGACTTCCCGTGGGGCTGAACGACGAGCCCTTCCGGGAAAACGAACTCCAAATGACGCCGGGGGACGTGCTTGTCCTCTATTCCGACGGCATCACCGATGCCATGAACCCGGAAAAGACCCTCTTTGGCAGGGGCCGGCTGGCCGAATGTTTCACCCGCGCGTGGCATGAGCCCCTGGAGGCGACCATGGATGAAATCATGCGCTCACTGGCCGGCTGGCGGGGGAACACCCGTTTCGATGACGACCTTTCCATGCTCGCCTTCCGCGTCCGTGAGTAGCCCCCTCTGAATCCGTGCCAAAAATAAAGGGCCGCCGTGTTGTCCACGGCGGCCGAACGTCAGACCGGGGTGTGCGTTGGCCTGTTATTCCTGGAAGGGGGTCTTCAGGGACTTGTTCACGAAATCCCAATTCACCACGTCCCAAAAGCCCTCGATGAACTTCGGGCGGGCGTTGCGGTAGTCAATGTAATAGGCGTGCTCCCACACGTCCAGCGTGAGGATCGGCTCCTTGCCGTGCTTGAGCGGGGTGTCGGCGTTGCTCAGCGGCATGATCTCCAGCTTGCCGGAGGCGTCCGCCGCCAGCCAGGCCCAGCCGGAACCAAAGAGTTTCGCCGCCGCCGTGGAAAACTGCTCCTTGAACGCGTCAAACCCGCCGAAATCACGGTCAATCAGCGCCGCCGCCTCGCCGGTGGGCTTGCCGCCGCCGTTGGGCGAAAGGCAGTGCCAGAAGAAGCTGTGGTTCCATGCCTGCGCGGAATTGTTGAACACCGGCCCCTGGGCGCCAATCACCACCTGCCGCAGGGCAAGATCGGATTCGGGCTTGCCGTCCACCAGACCGTTCAGGTTGGTGAAATAGGCGGCATGATGCTTCCCATAGTGGTACTGCATTTGCTCTTCGGATACAAAGGGGTTCAGGGCGTCAAGTCCGTAGGGCAGTTCAGGCTGTTTAAAACTCATGGTCGTTTCCCTTTATGGTTGGTTGACTTTGGGCTTTGCTTGGCATCAAAACCCTTCCCTGAAACATGGCGCGTCCCCGGTATATTTCTGGACTGTTCCCTTTTTCACCATTGGACCGGCGGGACGGGCATTGGTTATGCTCAGGTTGGCCCAAGTCAGGCCCCGAAAAAGGAGCATGCCATGACTGTTTTGATTCTTGCATTGCTTGCGGCAGGGATGGGATCGCCGGCGGACCCGGTGGAAACCCGAACAACCCTGCTCAATGAACTGACGGAGATCCTGCCCAAAAGCGCGCCTTTTTCGGATTACCTGGCCGCCACCTGCGATTTGCCCCCGGATTTCACCCAAATCGTTCCCGATGCGCGGGTGAGAAGCGTGCTGGAACCGCTTGTGGACGGGAGCATTCAGCCCATTGCCACGGAGGAGGCATGGCGGAAGGAGCGGGAACGGCTGCTGGGGCTTGCGCAGGAGTGGTTCTTTGGCACCTGCCCGCCCGCGCCCGCGTCGGTGGAGGCGGCCGTCAAGGGGGAGCGCCGGGAGCAGGGATGCCTCTTCCGGGAGGTGGAGCTGCGATTCGGCCCAGGGAACAAGGCCAAATTGTCCATGCAGTTGTGGCTGCCCGACGGTCCCGGCCCCTTTCCCGTGTTCATCACCCAGGACAACCATCTTGGCTGGGGCATGATTGCCCTGCGGCGGGGCTATGCCGTGTGCGTCTACGCCGGGGCGGACTCCCGCGACGACACGGACACCTTCCTGGAGGCCTATCCGGGGTACACCTGGTCGCGCCTGGCGCGGCGGGGCTGGGCGGCGGGCCGCTGCATTGACCATCTCACGACCCTGCCGCAGATTGACCCGGCGAAAATCGCCCTGACCGGCCATTCCCGCAACGGCAAGACCTCGCTCATGGGCGCGGCCCTGGACCCGCGCGTGGCCGTGGTCATTTCCAGCAGCTCCGGGGCGGGCGGCACCCTGCCCGCCCGCGAATGCGGCGAGGAATGCTTCGCCGAAGGCATTGAAAGCATCACCCGCACCTTCCCGGAATGGTTCCTGCCCCGGTGGCGCTTTTTCGCGGGCCGCGAGCACCTCTGCCCCGTGGACATGCAGCACCTTATCGCCCTCAGCGCGCCCCGGCCCTGCCTGCTCAGCATCGCCCTGAACGACAACGTGGAGCACGGCTGGGCGCTCCAGCGCTCCTATCTGGCGGTCAGGCCCGCCTGGGAACTTGCGGGCGCGCCGGACAAACTCCGCATCCTCTGGCGGCACGGTGGCCATGAAACCTGGCCCACGGTCATTGAGCGCTATGTGGACTGGTGTGATCTTCAGTTCGGCAGGGGCGGCGTCGAATTCCCCGAGAAACTGCCCTTCCCATGGGACTGGAACGGCTGGAAATCCAGGGCCGGGGCGCTTCCCGCAGTGGACGCCCTGCCCGCCTCCGGCTGGGACGGCCATGCCGCCGCGCCGCAAAGCCGCGCGGAAACCGCCGAAGCGGTCCGGGCCATGCTTGGCGCGGAGCCGCCCGCCGCAACGGTGCCGGTGATGGAGTATGGGAAAAACCCCGACCATGTGGAGAAGCAACTCGGACGGCTGGAACCGGGCGCGGGCCTCGAATGCGAGTCGCTGGTCTTTGGCGAATACATCAATGCGGATGTGTGGCGGCCAAAAGGGAAAGACAAAAAAGATGCGACGCCCCTCCCCGCCATCCTCTGGCTTCCGCCCCGCACCGCGCCCTCCGGTTACGGCGCCGCCTACAAGCGGGGCGACCAGCCCTACCAGACACTTGCACGGGCGGGATACGCCGTGTTCTGCTTTGATCCCGTCGGGACGGGCCGCCGGGTGGACGAGGTGGACGGATTCTATGACCGCCATCCGGACTGGTCGCTCATGGGCAAGATGCTGCGCGACTGCCGCGCCGCCCTGGATGTGATGGCCTCGCTGCCCAGTGTGGACCCGAAGCGGATTCATGTGCTGGGCTATGCCCAGGGGGCGTTGCTGGCGATGCATCTTGCCGCGCTGGACGATCGCCCCGCCGGATATGTGCTGGTGGCCCCGCCCCTGCCCTTCCGGCTGGACCGCGACACCATGCGCACCGGCGGCGTTCTGCGCTGGGCCCAGGACTCGATGCTGTTGCCCCGGCTGGGCCTCTTCGCCGGGATGGAGGACCGGATTCCCTACGACCTGGACAACCTCGCCGCCTGCATCGCGCCGAAGCCCCTGCTGGTGGTCCACCCGACCCTGGACCGCTTCGCACCGCCCGAAGAATTCGGCAGGTTCCGGAAGGCGTTGGAGGATGTCTACAAAAAGGCGGACGCGTCCGCGCTGCTGACGATTTACGAGTCGCACACCTACAACCAGTTCGACGGAGACCTTCAGGAGTCCATCCTCGTTGAAATGGAGGCGTTGCTCAGGGCTTCATTTAGAAGCAAATAGCCGTGCATTAATCCGTGTTTTGCGCGGTTACCCCTGTCTGCGCACTCAAGAAAACGACGGGCAGTACGGAAGAAGGGTGGAGAAGAAAATAACCACAAGGGCACAAGGAGCACAAAGAAAGGAGGGGAAGGGAGAAGAGGGCAAGGAGGACTCACGCACAGGCGCAATGGCGCGAAGGGAATAGGAAGCGGATTTCCAAGTCCTGGACGGAATACACCCAGGAACCGGCGCAAATCGAGGCCGCGCGCGCGGAGGTGGACAGGCTGATTGGGGCGATTGACAAGGCCGAGAAATAGCCCCGCCCGTTTATGGAACGGACGGGGCGTCTGAGTTCCTGTGAAATACCGCGGGGCTTTATGCCCCTGCCGGGAAACGGCGCAGCGCCACCGCGCCCGCCAGGGCAAACAACAGCAGCAGGGACACCATCAAGATGGGGCCGGAGACGGGCACGCTGTTCGGGGCGGCAACCCGGACGAGCGCCGCGGGGGTGATGATGCTTTCCTTGGCGGTGTCCGTGATGACGCAGCGGTATTCGCCCGCGTCGGCAAATTGAAGATTGGTGACGGTAAGGGTGTCTGAATCGGCCGCGGCAAGGGGGACACCGTCTTTTTGCCACTCGTAGGTGACGTTTTCACCGGCACCGCTCACGCGCACCGTCAGCCGCAGGGTTTGACCCACTTCGTAGAGCCCGCCCACAGGCGAAGCCACCAGCCCGAAACCGGCGGCACGGAAGTATTGGGGGGCCACCACCGCCTGATTGCCCGCCCCGTTCTCCGCTGTGACCCAAATTTTGTGGACTCCCGCCCCGGCATTCAGGGCAACCGCGCCCGCGCACAGGGGCAGCGGGGCAGTCTGATCACCGACCCAATCCCCGCCTTCGGGCTTGAAGTCATGGTGCAGGGTGCAGGAGCTTTTCAGAATGCCGCTGGGGGGAAAGCCTTCCCGTCCCCCGGAAACATAGGAGAGGCTGAGCATGGTGTTTTTGGGGCCGTTGTACGGGGTGGGCGCGTTCTCATCGGCGGAAAGGGCCGTACCCGAAAGGCGGAACCGCGCGGAGAATGTGGCGGTGTCCGTTTCCTTGTAGTAATACCGGAAAAACTGGGCCGTGCGCTTCATCGCCCAGTACATCAGATCGTCCGCGACCACGGCGCATCCTGCTTCGGTGAGGGTGCTGGGCGCGCCCCCCCCCGTCCGCAGCGCCTCGGCCGGACGGTGCAACAGGGCGGAGGGATAGTCCTCCGGGAAGAAACAGGCCCCAAGGCCCTCTTTGGCGAACGCGCCGTCCGCATGGTTGCTGTCGTAGTCGTCCGTGTAGTCCACCGTCACCTGGAAGGCCTCAAAGAGGCTTGAGGGAATGGTGATTGGACGGCCCGCCAGCACGGGCTCCCCCCCGCGCTCGTCCTCATAATGGTATTCCTGAAAATGGGCGGGCACATAATCCTGCTCGTAGGCGTCATGGAGCGAAGGCAGATCCGAGCCGTGGGGATCGTTGTGGGTGTGGGCGGGAATGGTCATGTCCTGGAGGAGGTGTGCGACATGGCCCAGGTAATAATAGGCCGTGGTCTTGTCCGCGTCCTGGCTGCGCATCATCAGGTTGTCCGCCCCGTTGTCGCTCCAGATGAGTTCCGCCTGGCGCATGCAGGAATGGTACTGGACAAGGAAAAAGTAGCCGGTGTACATGTCGGCGGCTGACGCGCAAAAATGGCGCATTGACGGGGACTCAAGGTCGAATTCCTCGCCGCCGGTGCCCTGCCACAGGGGCGGCTTGTTGGGCCGGTCCTCATCACGGGCCCCGTCCAGCACTGTCACCCGTTCCGGATTTCCATAGACACCGTCCACTTCCCAAACCCCGATAAAATCATCCAGTTCCGCGCCCGTAATCTGGCTGTTGAAATAGCGCCATGCCTCCCGGGTGAGCCACTGATGCACCCCCTCGCCCGGTTCGATTCGGTGTTTTTCCACACCAAGGGCAAAGAAGGGCTCCGCCCCTGCTGAAACCGACTGGTATCCCATGATTAACACAGGCAGGCACAAAGCCAAAAAACACTTACCCCTTGAACTGAGTTGACAAGACATAAAAATTCTCCCATCTGCCCAAGAAATACCGCTTGAAAGCGAACGTTTGTTTAAGAAAACAACTTCATTATAGCACATCCGTAATAAATACTGACGGATATTTTCGAGATTTTGGCGGAAGGTTACGGGTTGGACAAAGGGCAGTTGCGTCATCGGCGGTGAATGGGGATAATGAAACACAAAGTCACCCCAACCCCGGGCGGTATGATTCAGTTGGCAGGCATTGAAACCAGAAAAGCGCAGGGAACCACGTGCATGGTGCGGCGGGAAGGCGCGGATGCCATTGCGGCTGCGTTTTTGCGGGGAGACCATTGCGTGCCCATGGAAGCCTCCGGACGGGGGGGCATGGTCCGCTTTCCCTGGAGTTGCGGACGCTGGGGGGTGGTGAGAAAGTGCCTGCGCGGGGGTGTTTTTGGCGGGTTGCTTGGTGACGGCTATTTTTTGGAGAACCGGCCCAAAAAGGAATTCTTCATCCATCTTGAGGCGGAAAAGCGCGGCCTGCCCGTGCCAAAGATTTTGGGGGTCGCATGGAGCCGCCGGGGGCCCTGGTTTCGCGGCAGTATCGCCACAGAACTCATGGAGGGGGCGGATTTGGCGGTCTGGCGCGGTTTCGGACAGGCATCGGATGCGGAAACCGCCGTGTTCACCGGCTGTGGACGGGCAATCCGCGCCATGCACGACGCGGGAATATGGCATGCCGACCTGCAGGTAAAAAACCTGTTTGTGGCTCCGGATGGCATCATGCTGCTGGACTTTGACCGTGCCAAAATATATAAGGATATTGGGATCCGCCTGCGTTCCTCCAATCTCCTGCGCCTGCGGCGCTCCATGGAGAAAAGGGGCTGGCCCGCCGGATGTTTTCAGGCGGTGGTGGACGGTTACGGCGGGATTGACATCCCCCCCGGCATGAACTGGCTGCATGAAACGCTTGAACGTGTGAGAGCATGGACGAAGAAAAACCGATAGGCATCCCTGAAAAGGACGGCACCCCCGCCGATCCCATGTGCCCGCCGAACTACCGGATGGAAAAGGGCGGCGGCAGGACCATCTATATCCGCTGCGATGTGACCCCGAAGCAGGTTGAAACACTGCTGACCCACCCCGGCGAGACGCTCAAGGAGTCGCCCAAGGCGAAGGTCCGCCAGGTGGGGCACTGGGTGGTCAAGGAAAGCGAGGCGGGCGGGGCAATCGGCCCGATGAAGCACACCCTGCTCAAGGACCGGTACCGCCAGGCATGGCTGGCGGCCCATCACCTCCGGAAAAACGGGGTCAGGGTTCCCGAGCCGCTGGCTTACATCGAAAAAACCCGCCTGGGGCTGGTCACGGGAACCGTCTATATCGCCCAGTTTTTGACCGGATTCCGCAATGTCGAGGATTTCCTGCTGGCATTGGTGCAGCAGGGGGCCGGTGCGGACGGGTTGGGCGGTTTTTTGGGGCATTTGGCGGATGCCGTCAACGGAATCACCGCCGCCGGGGCCTATCATGCCGATCTTGCGGGCAAAAACATCTTCACCAGGGACGGGGAGATTTTCTTCTTCCTCGACCTGGACGCGGTGCGGCTGGATGCCGTGTACGATGATGAAAAACGCATGAAGAACCATGTGCAACTCTATGATTCCTTTTGCGACGCGCTCAATGACACCCTCATGGTTCCCTTCATCCAGCGAATGCTGACACCGGCCCAGGATTTGCGGGTATGGATGCCCAAGGTGCGGGAGTTGCAGGCGGAGCGCCGGGCGAAAATTGAGGCAAAATGGGAAAAACAGGGAGTCCGTCCCCGCAGGATACGGGACGATCTGTTTAATTCCTAACTTTGCAACTGGCATCGAAACCGCCTATTAAATATGCGAAATAACTGGATTCTGTGGGGGTGAATTCGTTATGATTGGGGCGTGTCTTACGCATGATTTCAATGGGTATTTTTGGTCACGCCGTGATTGGTGATACCAATTTTCATGAAACCATGCTGTAATATTTGTTAGTCTTAACAGTATGTATTAATGTCGCAGGTTGTAGCGGGTAGGCGGTTGCAAGGGTGGAGAAGTTTCTTCCATTCTTGTGATCGGTTGTTTTCCAATCCGTTCGCCCTGTGTTCAAGGTATTGGAAAGATGCAACACCGGCTTTTGGGAGTGTGGTTGCTGCGCACCCTGGCCTGAAACGGGAGTCGACATGCGCATTTTGTCGTTTTTTGTCGTTATTGCGGCCTGTTTCGTCTCCATTACCGGTTGCAACAAGCCGGTTGAGGGCAAAGCTCCGGAGGCAAATGAGAAAACGACGGCTTCCGAACGGATTCTGATCCCGGTGGAGGTGGCCCATCCGCAACGGATGGACATTTCCGCCTATTTTGAATCCACCACCCGCGTTATGGCGGAGAACCGGGTGGAGGTGCTTTCCAAGGGGATGGGCCTGTGCATCAGCATGAACGTTGAGGAGGGGGACATCGTCAAGGCGGGGGACGTGCTGGCGGAACTGGACAAGACGGAGATGGAGGCGCAGGCGCGCCAGGCGCGCGTGGCGGTGATGCAGCAGAAGACTGCCTATGAAATCGCGGAAAAGAGCCTTGCCGAGGGCATAGGCGCCCCCGTGGAGCGAGACAACACCAAATTCGCCTACGAGCAGGCCAAGGCGGCGCTTGAAATGAACGAGGCGCAGCTCCGCAACCAGACAGTCAAGGCTCCAATAAACGGGGTAATCACAAAGCGCACCCTCCAGGAGGGGCAGCTGGTTTCGGCGGGCATGCCCCTGTTTTCCATTGTGGATCCGGAATCCTACGCCCTGCCCATCCAGGTTCCGGAAAAGGAAATGGCCCGCATGGCGCTTGGCCAGGAGGCCAAGGTCCGCATTGACTCGGTTCAGGACCGGGAGTTCACCGCCCATGTGCGTCGGATTAACCCCTCCGTTGACCCCCTCAGCGGCACGGTCAAGGTGGTGCTGGACTTTTCGCCCGAAGACCGGCAACTACTGCGGGATTCCGCCTTTGCCCGTGTGCGGCTGGTGATGCAGACCAACAAAAACACCCTGGTTGTCCCCAAGGATGCGGTTCTGGAGGAGAACGCCCGCACCTACCTCATGGTGGTCACCCCCGAGCTTGAGGGGCAGCCCCGGGAGGGGGAACCCCCGGCCCCGCCTGACACGGCCAATGCGGACGAGACCGTGTATGTGGCGCAGCGTGTTGAAATCAAAACCGGCCTTGAGGACAGCAACAACATCGAGGTGGTTTCGGGCATTGACGAATCCGCCGACGTGGTGGTCATGGGCCAGCACACGCTGAAGCAGAACGCCCTGGTGACCATTTCCAGCGCCCGGCAGGAAATAGAGTCCCGCACGGACATTCCCCTGGATTCGGCCCTTGACGCGGCGAGGAAGAAATCAGAGGAGGAGGCCGCAAAACAGCAGCGGGAGGCCGAGGCGGCCGCCGGCGCGCAATAAGCGCCGCCGCGCAGTCGGCAGGACCACAACGCCGCCGCCCGGCGAGACGGCGCACCCAGTCGGAAGGCACGCATGACGAACACCCCCGGCACCGAGAAACCCCACACAGAAAACGTCCGCATGGCCATCCGCCGCCCGGTCACGATGGTCATGCTCTTCCTCACCATCCTTGTGTTCGGATGGCGCTCCTACCAGCAGCTTCCCATCAACCTGATGCCGAACATGTCCTACCCCACCCTCACGGTGCGCACCGAGTACGAGGGCGCGGCGCCGGAGGATGTTGAAAAACTGGTCACCCGCCCGCTTGAGGAAATGCTCAGCATCGTGAGCGGCATGGTGGAAATCAGCAGCATTTCCGCCCCCGGCCTCTCCGAAATCGTCCTTGAATTTTCGTGGGACACGGACATGAACATCGCGCAGCAGGATGTGCGCGACCGGCTGGATTTGTTTGATCCGCCCAAGGAAATCACCCAAAAACCGGTGATTCTCCGCTACGACCCCACCCGCGATCCGGTGATGCGCGTGGCCATCACGCCCGGCGGGGAAAAGGGCACGCCGGAGGAGGAGCTTAAAATCCTCACCGGCATCCGGGACGCCGCAGAGCGGCACCTGAAGAGCGATCTGGAGGCGGAAACGGGCATTGCGCAGGTGGCGGTGAAGGGCGGGCAGGAGGAGGAGATCCAGGTGCTGGTGGACGCCGAGAAGATCAAAAACCTCGGCCTCTCCCTCCAGTTTGTGGTGAACAGCCTCGCCCAGCAGAACATCAACCTCTCCGGGGGTCAGCTGCGCGAGGGCAAGACCGAGTACCTGGTGCGCACCCTCAACGAGTTCGCCACCATCGAGGAAATCGCGGGCACCATCATCACCACGCCGAGCGGGGTGCCGCGCCGCCTTTCCGATTTGGCGGAGGTGTTTCTCGGGGCCAAGGACCGGGAAACCATCGTGCACATCAACGGCCGCGAGGCCGTCGCCATGGACGTTTTCAAGGAGGGCGACGCCAACACGGTGCGCGTCTGCAGCCGGGTGAAGGAGCTGCTCGACCTCGGCGCCACCCAGTCCGCCACGTCCAAGATGATGGCGCGCGTCGGCGCGGTGATGGAGGAGGCCCGGAAGAGGGCAAACCCCGGCGCGCCCGCCGCCCCCGTAAAGGCGAAGCGCACCCTGCTGGACCGCCTTCCCGGAAAGGTGAACCTCACCGTCATCAGCGACCAGTCGCGGTTCATCGAGGCGTCCATCAACGAGGTGCAGAACGCCACCATCCAGGGCGGCCTGCTGGCCCTCGTCATTCTCTTTCTTTTCCTCCAGGAAATGCGTTCCACCATCATCATCGGCATCGCCATCCCGATTTCGGTGGTTGCCACCTTTGTGCCGATGTACATCCAGGGGGTCACCCTGAACATCATGTCCCTTGGCGGGCTCGCGCTGGGCGTGGGCATGCTGGTGGACAACTCCATCGTGGTGCTCGAAAGCATCTTCCGCTGCCGCGAGGAGGGGGACGAGGTGGTGGCCGCGGCGGAGCGCGGCACGCACGAGGTGGCCGCCGCCGTGGTCTCCTCCACGCTCACCACGGTGTGCGTGTTTCTGCCCATCACCTTTGTGGAGGGCGTGGCGGGGCAGCTTTTCCGGGATCTTGCCTACGCGGTGACCTTCTCCCTGCTGGCCTCGCTGCTCACGGCGCTGTACCTGGTGCCCCTCATCGCCTCCCGCAAGAAAATGTCCCTGGACGCGGACCGGCAGGTGGTGTGGACCCTGCGGGCCTACCGCGAGGGCCGGGATGACCGGCATTGGTCGCGGGTGAAAAGCGCCCTTGCGGTTCCGGTGCTGGGTGTCGTCTACATGGCGGTGGGAACGTATGACATTTTTCTGGAGTCCTTCTCCCCCGTTTCCTCGGCGTTCCGCGAGCCGCGCCTGTGGGCCAGGATTCTCCGGATAATTTTGGCGCTTCTGTTCCTTCCCCTTCTGGCGGCGCTGTTTGTGAGCCAGCTGGCCATGCGCCTGTTCTACGCGGTTTTCATCACCCTGTTTCATATCCTCTGCATCGTGCTGTTGATGGTTTTCTGGGTCGTTCGCAAGGTTCTCATGCTTGTGCTTGGCCCGTTCCTTTATGTTTTTGACAAATCGTTTAATGCCTTCCGTGAGGTTTACGGCTATATGCTTCGCCACGCGCTGCGTTTCAGCGCGGTGCTTGTGCTGCTGGTGACCCTGGCGTCGGTTCATGCGTTCTTTGTGGGCGCGCGTCTGGGCAGGGAGCTTATCCCGCCCATGAAGCAGGGCGAATTCGGGGTGCGCATGGAGGCTCGGGCGGGCACGCGCCTGGTGGACACGGAACAGCGCGCCCGCAAGTTCGAGGAGGTCATCCGCACCCATCCCGAGGTGCAGTCCGTCACGGTGGAAATCGGCCAGGAAAAATCCAGCGGCACCTCCGAAGGCGGCGAAAACATCGCCAAGTTCACCGTGCTTTTGAGGGATCCGGAACGGACGGCGGCCATCCAGGACGAAATCATCGAGGTGCTGCGCGGCAAGGTGCTGGCGCAGCGCGCCGACGAGGAAATCACCTTCACCCTCCCCAGCATGTTCAGTTTTAAAAGCGCCATCGAGCTGATGGTCGTGGGCGAGGACCTGAACGAGCTGCGGCGGGTTGGGGAGCGGGCCATTGACGTGATCCGCAAGGTGGACGGCGTCAAGGACGCGGAACTGAGCGTCAAACCCGGCTATCCGGAGCTGATCATCGAGCTGGACCGGGAGCTACTCGCGGCGAAGGGGATTTCCCCCGGCCAGGTGGCGCAGCTCCTGCGCACCGAGGTGCAGGGCGACATCGCCACGCGCTTCAGCCGCGCGGGCGAAAAGGTGGACATCCGGGTGCGCACCAACCAGGCCCTTTTGAGCAGCGTGGACGACCTGCGGAAACTTTCCGTGGTGGACGGGCTGGTTCCCATCCCGCTTTCGGATGTGGCGAACATCCGCGTGCAGGAGGGTCCGAGCGAGGTGCGCCGGGTGGATCAGAAGCAGGTGGTCATCATCACCACGAACGTGGAGGACCGCGATCTGGGCGCCGTGGCCGCGGACATTGACGAGGCCGTCAAGGCGGTTGACAAGCCGGACGACTTCTTTTTCATGCAGGGCGGCCAAAACCGCGAGTTGAACACGGCATACAGCAGCCTGCGCTTCGCCCTGCTGCTGGCGGTCTTCCTTGTCTATGTGGTGATGGCCTGCCAGTTCGAGTCAATTGTGCATCCGGCCCTGGTCATGTTCAGCATCCCCCTCGCCTTCATCGGCGTGGTTTACGCGCTGGAGTACACCCACACCAGCCTGAGCATCATGGTCTTTCTGGGCGGCATCATCCTGGCGGGCATCGTGGTGAACAACGCCATCGTGCTGGTGGACTATGTGAACCAGCTCCGGGAGCGGGGCATGTCCAAGCGCGACGCGCTGGTGCACGCGGGAAAGGTGCGCATGCGCCCGATTCTCATGACGACGCTCACGACGGTGCTGGGCCTGCTGCCCATGCTCACCGCCACCGGCGAGGGCGCGGAGATGCGCCGACCGATGGCGATCACCGTCATGGCGGGGCTCTCCTCCTCCACGCTGCTGACCCTGTTCTTCATCCCCATGCTGTATGAACTGTTCGGCGGAAAAGATAAAAAATGAACTTTTCCCTGCCAGAATTCGCCCTCAAACGGCCCGTGACGGTGGTTATGATCAGCCTGAGCTTCCTCGGGCTGGGCTTCATCGCGTGGAACCGGATGCCGCTGAATTTCCTGCCCAAGGTTGACCGTCCCTTCATCGGCGTGTTCATCGCCTATCCGGGGGCGTCCCCCGCGCAGGTGGAGCAGCAGATTGCCATCCCGGTGGAGGGCGAACTGCGCACCATTCCCGGGCTCCGGCGCATCCGCACCACCTCCACCACCAGCGGCTGCGACGTGGGTCTCCTTTTCAACCTGGACATGGACATGACCGTCGCGACAGCCGAGGTGCGGGACCGGCTGGAACGGCTCAAGCTTGTGCTGCCCGAAGAGGCGGACAAGATGCTGATCCAGCGGTTCAGCTCGGGCTCCATCCCCGTCATGGCCTTCGGCATGTTCAAGGGGGGCGACCAGGAGCAGTTCGCCCACCTCATGCGCACCGTCGCCGAACCCCGCTTCAGCCGGCTGGAGGGCGTCGCCAAGGTGGAGATCCTCTCCCCCGTCCAGCCCAAGGAGGTGCTGATTGAATTCTCGCAGGACACGCTGCGCGGGCTGAATTTGAACCTGGCGCAGGTAATCCAGTCGCTGCGGGAGAGCAGCATCAACCTTTCCGTGGGCAACCTGGTGGACGGGGACCGGAAGTATTACGCGCGGCTGATGGGCGAGTACCGGCGGATTGAGGACATCGCCGACATGGTGGTCACCCCCGGCGGACTCCGCCTGCGCGACGTGGCGACGGTCAACTACCGGGCCAGGGAGGAGGAGCAGTACGTTGCCCTCGACGGCGCGGGCGGCGTGGTGGTGCTCATCATCAAGGAGTCCGAGGCCAACACGGTGTCCACCTGCAAAAACGTGCATGAGGAGTTGAAAAAATTCCTGGAGGAACCCGCCTTCAAGGGCACCGAGCACCATGTCTTCTTCGACCAGTCCGACCTGATTAACCGCGCGCTCAACAACCTGTTCGCGCAGGGATTTTACGGCGCGGTCATGGCCATCGGCGTGCTCTTTTTCTTCCTGCACAAGCTGCTGCCGACGGTTATCGTCTCTTTTTCCATACCATCGTCCCTGATGGTGGCGATTGTGTTCATGTTCTTCACGGGGATGTCCCTCAACATTGTGACCATGGTTTCCATGATTGTGGCCGTGGGCATGCTGGTGGACAACGCCATCGTGGTCACGGAGAACATCATCCGCCACCGCCAACTGGGCATGCCAATGCGGCAGGCCGTGGTGCAGGGCGCGTCCGAGGTGGGGCTTGCGATTGTGGCCTCCACGGCGACCACGGCGGTGGTCTTTGTGCCCATGTACTTCATGGAAGTGGGGCGCATGTCCGTGTTCATGCAGCAGCTCGGCGGGCCGCTTATCGTGTCGCTCACCGGCAGTCTGGTGGTTGCGCTGACACTTATTCCGCTGGTCATGTCGCGCATGAAGGTGTCGGACAGCCACAACATGTTCCAGGCCATGGCCGACGGGTGGTTCAGCAGGGATGCCGGGGCCGGGTCGGACCCGGGGGGATCGGGGAGGCGGCGCCTCCCGATCATGCGGGGCGTGGTCGCCTTTCTGGGGGCGCTGCATCCCGTGCAGTGGATCATTTCCATGTATTCCACCTCGCTGCGCTTCGCGCTCCGGCAGCGGCTTCTGTTCCTGGTAATCCTCGGGGGGTGCCTTTGGGTCACCTACGCTTATCCCTGGCAGCATGTGGGCATGCGCGAGATGCCGAAGCTGGACACGCGCGAGGTGCGCATCGACATCGAACTCGACCAGAATTTTGACCTGGCCATGGCCCGCGGCCTTTTCACGGACCTTGAGGCGGAAATCAACAAGTACCGCGAAGACCTGGCCATCAAAAAAATACTCACCCTGCACGGCGCGACCAGCGGGTTCATCGAGGTGTACCTGTACACGGAGGACGACGGCCCCATCGGCGAGAACCCGCCCTACCGCACCGAGGAGGTGATGCAGATCCTCTCGCAGAAGATTCCCCAGCGCACCCCCGGCGCCGAGCTGACCTTCAGCATGGCCGACGCGGGCAAGTCGGAAAGCGGCGCGGACGTGAGCCTGCTGCTGCGGGGCGACGAGGACAACGTGCTCGCCCAGTACGCGGAGCGCCTCAAGAAGGTGCTTTCGGTGCGGAAAAACTTCTCCGACGTGAACACCGACGTGGAGCGCAGCAAGCAGGAGATGCAGATCAAGATTGATCCCTCCCTCGCGCAGCAGGCCGGGGTGAGCGCCATGGCCGTGGCGCAAACCGTGGACGCCGCGCTGCGCGGCGCGCGCATGCCCTACATGAAGCAGGGCCGCCGGGAAATCCCCGTGTGGGCCCAGTTCCGCGAGGAGGACCGCAAGTCCCAGGCCAACCTCGACAACGTGATGGTGCCCGGAATCACCGGGCGGCTTGTGCCCCTGCAGGAGCTGACCAGCTACGACAAGGCGCGCAGCGCCTCCGCCATACGGCGCGTCAACGGCAAAAACCTGGTTACCGTGACTGCGAAGACAAACACCAAAAACCTGACCGAGGTGAAGGCGGAGCTCAGGGCCGCCGTGGATTACCTGGAGCTGCCCACGGGCTATTCGGCGGATTTCGGGGACGAGTTGGAGGATCTTGAGGACAGCATCTTCAATTTCACCACCTCGCTGGCCATGGCCACCATTCTCGTCTACATCGTCATGGCGGCGCTTTTCGAGTCGCTGCTGCTGCCCATGTCCATCATGACCACCGTGCCCATTTCCCTGGCGGGCGCGGTGTGGGCGCTCTGGTACATGGGCAACCAGTTTGACCAGATCACGCTGATCGGCTGCATCCTCATGGTCGGCGTCATCGTCAACAACGGCATCGTCATCGTGGACTACATCAACCAGATATACCGCACGACGGGCGACCGCACCGGCGCGGTGGTGCGCGCCGGGGTGGACCGGTTCCGGCCGGTCATGATGACCGCCCTCACCACCATCCTCGGCCTGGTTCCCCTGGCGATGGCCAAGACGGGCGGCGCGTCCACCTTTGCGGGGCTCGGGCAGGCGCTGGTGGGCGGCCTTACCGTGGGAACCGTGCTCACCCTGTTTATCGTGCCCATCTTTTTCACGTTCTTTGACGACCTCCACATCTGGTCGCGGAATTTCTTTGGGAACCTGCTCGGGCGGAGAATCATCCCGGCGTCCGCCGCCGCGGAGTCCCCGCCCCCGGACGAGGCCGCCCCGGAACAGACTTGATCCGGACGGCGCAACCTGATTGAATGGTTTCCCCAACAACTCGGCAACGGAGGCGGCATGTCTTCTTCAGGGCATTGGATACATGATCTCGATCCGAAACTCATCCACCTGTGGGGTGATCTCGGGGTGAGTTATTATGGTCTTTCCTATGTGATGGGCTTTGTGGTCGGCGTGGCGCTGCACCGCCTGTTCCGCAAGACGGGCCGTTCCCCCCTGACGGCGGCCCAGGAGGAAATCGCCCTCTATGCCATGGTCCTCGGCGTGCTGCTCGGCGCGCGGCTGGGTTATATCATTCTCTACGCCCTCCCAGACACCCTTCGCGATCCCCTTTTTGTTTTTCAGGTGTGGAAGGGCGGCATGTCAAGCCACGGCGGCTTTTTTGGCGTGCTCATCGCCTGCTGGTATGTGTCCCGGAAATGCGGCATCACACTGGTCCGATTTGGTGACATGATGACCCCGCTGGTGCCTGTGGGTTTTTTGCTGGGGCGCATCGCCAATTTCATCAACGGCGAGCTTTGGGGCAAGGTGTCCGACGTCTCCTGGGCGGTGATCTTTCCCCGGAGCGCGCCCGGCATGGCGCTGGACATGATTCCCCCGCGCCATCCCTCCCAGCTTTACGAGGCGGCGCTGGAGGGGCTGGTCCTGCTGCTTTACATGCAGTGGCGCTTCTGGCGCACCGGCGCCCAGAAGCACCCCGGCCGGATGAGCGGCGAATTCCTCATCCTCTATTCCGTGTTCCGCATCGTCTGCGAGCACTTCCGTGAACCGGACGCCTCCCTTATTTTCGGCCTGAGCCGGGGTGTTTTTTACTCCTTCTTCCTCATTCTCGGCGGGCTATACCTGATTTGGCGCTCCCATCGTATTCCGGAAATCACCCTGGCTCCGGCCCCGGTCCAGGCTGCGGCGGCATCCGGCGGCGGCAGAAAAGAAAAAAAGGGGGGCGGAAAATAGCCCGGCAACCCCTTGCGGCGGCTGTGTTTGGCCTTTTGCCGGCCTTTCCAAGTTGTCATTATGCATGTGTTTGTGCTAATCTTTCGCCTTGTGTGCGCCCGTTTATCCAACAACGGGCGGTGTTAGGATGTTTTCCCCGCACAAAATGTGCAGGAAAATTATGTTGTATGGTTTGAGAACGCGGTTGTAACCCCGCATGAAGGAAGGATTTGCCGTGAGAACGCCGATTATCGCCGGTAACTGGAAAATGAACAAGAAGGTGGACGAGGCGGTGGCCCTGGTGGAGGCGCTGAAGCCGCTGGTTGCCGACGTGAAGAATGTTGAAATCGTGGTGTGCCCCACCTTCCTGTCCCTGCATGCGGTGGGCAAGGCCATCCAGGGCAGCAACATCCAGATGGGCGCGCAGAACGCCTACATCAAGGAAAGCGGCGCGTACACCGGCGAGGTTTCCCCGCAGTTTCTCCAGGACGTGGGCTGCCAGTGGGTCATCATCGGCCACAGCGAACGCCGCCACATCCTCGGCGAGACCGACGAACTGCTGAACGAAAAGCTCCGTTTCGCCCTTGCGGCGGGCATGAAGGTCATGTTCTGCATCGGCGAACTCCTGGAAGAGCGCAAGAGCGGCAGGATGCAGGACGTGATCAAGCGGCAGGTGGTCGAGGGCCTGAAGGGTCTCACCGCCGCCGACCTGGAAAATGTGGTTCTTGCCTATGAGCCCGTGTGGGCCATCGGCACCGGCGAGACGGCCTCCCCCGAGCAGGCCGAGGAAGTGCATGTGTTCACCCGCGCGCTGGTCAACGACATGTTCGGCGCGGCGGCGGCGGAGGCCATGCGCATCCAGTACGGCGGCAGCGTGAAGGCGGAAAACGCCGCCGAGCTGTTTGCCAAGGAAAATGTGGACGGTTTCCTGGTGGGCGGCGCGGCGCTGAAGGCCGACGGTTTCGCCGCCATTATCAAGGCGGGCTGCTAACCCGTCCCGGCTTTTCCGGAACAACCCTTAATCCAAAGGAATGAGGCAGGCATGTTAGAAGCGATTTTCAGTGTTGCCACGCTGTGGTGGTTGATCCTTTTCCTCTACATCCCGGCCTGCATCGTGCTCATCGTGATTGTGCTGATGCAGAAGGGCAAGGGGGTGGGTTTTGGCGGCGCCTTTGGTCTTGGCGGCGGCAGCGACACCATTTTCGGACCGCGCTCCTCCAAGAGCCTGCCCCAGAAGATCACCTACGTCGCGGCGGGCGTTTTCATGTTCCTCGCGCTGGTGATGTCCACCCTGTCCGGCAAGGTCGGCAAGGCGGACGCGCCCGAACTGATTGATGAGACGCCGCAGGGCAACCTGCAGGGCCTCTTCTCCACCGAAGGCGAGGGTGAGCCCGCCGCCGCACCCGCGGAAGCGGCCCCGGTTGAGGCGGCACCCGCCGCCGCGCCCGTCGAGGCGGCCCCCGCGGCAGCCCCTGCGGAAGCAGCCCCGGTTGAGACGGCCCCCGCGGCAGCCCCTGCGGAAGCAGCCCCGGTTGAGGCGGCACCCGCAGCCGCACCCGCTGAGGCGGCGCCCGCCGCCGAGGCCCCCCATACGGAGCCGGCGCCTGCGGCGGCCCAGTGATTGTAGCCAACTGACGCTTCAGGCCCAAGGCTGACCCATCCAGCTTTGGGCCTTTGTTATTATGTGAACGGCAGCCCCTCCGGCATCGGTCCGGAGGGTGGCGCGAGGGGTGCTCCATGGACAAGATTCTCATACGCGGCGGCAGGCCCCTGAAGGGCAGCGTGCAGGTGCGGGGCGCGAAAAACGCGGCGCTCCCGCTGATGGCGGCGGCCATTCTGGCGGAGGAGCCCTGCACCCTCCACAACATCCCCTGCCTGCACGACGTCTTCTCCATGGACAAGCTGCTCTCGCACATGGGCATGACCCTGGAGTTCACCGGGCGCTACATGACCCTGGACCCGCGCAGCCTGTGCATGGCCGAGGCGCCCTACGACCTGGTGCGCAAGATGCGCGCCTCCTTCTTCGTGCTGGGGCCGCTGCTGGCGCGTTTCGGCATGGCCAAGGTGTCGCTGCCGGGCGGCTGCGCCATCGGCACCCGCCCCGTGGACATCCACCTCAAGGGACTTGAGGCGATGGGCGCGTCCATACGGCTTGACCAGGGCTATGTCATCGCCGAGGGCCGCCTGCGCGGCGTCAACTACGCCCTGGAGTTCCCCAGCGTGGGCGCCACGGAAACGCTGATGATGGCGGCCACCCGCGCGCGGGGCGTCACGCGCCTCTCCAATTCGGCGCGGGAGCCCGAAATCGCCGACGTGGCCAAGTTCCTCAACGGGATGGGCGCGCGAATCGAGGGCGCTGGCACCGACGTGATCACCATCACCGGCGTGGACGCCCTCGGCGGCGTGGAGCACGAGGTGGTGGCGGACCGCATCGAGGCGGGCACATTCCTCGCGGCGGGCGTGGCCACGCGCGGCGACGTGACCGTGCTGAACGCCAATTCGGAGCACCTGCCCACGTTCCTGAAAAAGCTGCGCGAGATTGGCGCGGAGGTGGAGGTCAACGGCGGGCGCATCCGCGCGCGCGCCGAAGGGGAGCTGCGGGGCACGGACATCACCACCCAGCCCTTCCCGGGCTTCGCCACCGATCTGCAGGCGCAGATGATGGCGCTGCTCACCTGCGTGAGGGGCAGCAGCGTCATCAAGGAGACAGTTTTCGAAAACCGGTTCATGCAGGTGGCCGAGCTCATCCGCATGGGCGCGGACATCGATCTGGACGGGAACACCGCCGTCATTCGGGGCGTGGAAAGCCTTTCCGGCGCGCCGGTGATGGCCTCCGATCTGCGCGCGAGCGCGGCGCTGGTCATCGCGGGGCTCATGGCGGGGCGCGGCCAGACGGAACTCTCCCGGGTCTACCACATAGACCGGGGCTATGAGCGCATCGAAGAGCGGCTGGCCGGGCTCGGTGCCGACATCGAGCGCGTCCGCGAACAGGATTAACGAAAGGGGATCCAGCCTTTTATGAAACGGTACGACATACGGGACGACGCGGACCTCGCGGCGGTCAGGAAAATGATTCTCGACCGGGGCGCGGCACCCGCGCCGGGCTTCGATGAGAAAAAGGACGCGGTGCGCGCCATTGTTGACGCGGTGCGCGAACGTGGCGACGCGGCCGTGGCGGAGTTCACCGAACGCTTCGACGGGGTGCGCCTTTCGCCGGAACAGTTTGAGGTGACGCCCGCGGAGATTGACGCGGCGGCGGCCTCGGTTGACTCGAAGCTGCTGGCCGTGCTCGAGCGCGCCCACGAGAACATCCGCGCCTTCCACGCAAAGCGCCTGCGCGAGTCCTGGGAGGAGCATTACGAGGACGGCTCCATGCTGGGCCAGCGGATCACGCCCATTGAAAGCGCGGGCGTGTATGTGCCCGGCGGCAAGGCCTTCTACCCCTCCTCCGTGCTGATGAACATCGTTCCCGCGCGCGTCGCGGGCGTGCCCGAGATTGTCATGGTGTCGCCCCCGACCTGGAACGGCACCGTCCACCCGGGCGTGCTGGCGGCGGCGAAAATCGCCGGGGCCACCCGCGTCTTCCGCGTGGGCGGCGCCCAGGCCGTGGCGGCGCTGGCCTGCGGCACCGGCGTCATCCCCGCCGTGTGCAAAATCACCGGGCCGGGCAACACCTATGTGACCGCCGCCAAGGCGCTCGTTCGCGGCATGGTGGACATTGACAGCGAGGCCGGCCCCTCCGAGGTGGTGGTGCTCGCCGACGCCGAGGCCGATCCGCGCTTCGCCGCCTACGAGCTGCTCGCCCAGGCCGAGCACGACGAGGAGGCCATGCCTGTGCTCATCACAACCTCGGCGGATCTGGCGGAGGCCGTCGCGGCCTACACGCTGGAGCAGGCGGAAAAGCTCGCCCGCGCGGGCATCGTCCGCGCCGCCCTCCAGGGCCAGGGCGCGGTGATAGTCACCCGCGACATGGACGAGGCGGTGGCGCTGACCAACCTCTGCGCCCCCGAGCACCTCAGCATCCAGGTGAAATTTCCCAGCAAAATCGCGGCGCGCATCGTGAACGCGGGCGCGATGATGCTCGGCCCCATGACGCCCGTGGCCGTGGGCGACTACTACGCCGGGCCCAACCACATCCTCCCCACCATGCGCCGTGCGCGCCACGCCTCGCCCCTCACCGCGGAGGACTTCCGCAAGGTGACGAGTGTGATCTGCTATTCGCGCCAGCGCCTGCGCGAGCAGGCCGGGGACATCACCGGCCTGGCCATGCTGGAGGGTCTGGAGGCCCACGCCCGCTCCGTTTCAGTGCGGGTGCAGGAGGATTTTAAATGAAACTCGGACGAAAACTGCTCGAACCCGTGAAGGGTTACGTGCCGGGCGAGCAGCCCGCCGACCCGCGGGTCGTCAAGCTGAACACCAACGAGAACCCCTACCCCCCGTCGCCGAAGGTGCTGGAGGCCGTGCGGGCGCTGGGGACCGACGCGTTGCGCCGCTACCCCAACCCCTCCGCCGACGCCTTCCGCGCCGCCTGCGCGGAGCGCTACGGTGTTCCCGGTCCGGAGTGGGTCATTGCGGGCAACGGCATGGATGAGCTGCTCGCGCTCGCCCTGCGCACCTTTGTGGACCCCGGCGACGACGTGCTCGCCCCCTACCCCACCTACTCGCTCTACGAGGTGCTCTGCGCCCTCCACGGCTGCAATATGGTGTACGTGGACCTGGACGACCGGTTCCAGCTCCCCCCCGCCTTCTTCACCACCGCCGCGCGCCTCTGCTTCCTTGCCCGGCCCAACGCGCCGAGCGGCGTCAGCGTGCCCCGCGAAGTGGTGGAACAGGTGTGCCGCGCCTTCGACGGCATCGTCGTCATCGACGAGGCCTATGTGGACTTCGGCGACGACCACTGCCTGGACTTTCCCGCGCGCTTCGAAAACGCCGTGGTCATGCGCACCTTCTCAAAGTCCTTCAGCCTGGCGGGCATGCGCATCGGCGCAGCCGTGGCCCGGCCCGAACTGATCAACGAGTTCATGAAGGTGAAGGACTCCTACAACATGAGCGCCTTCAGCCAGGCCGCCGCCCTCGCCGCGATAAACGACTACGGTTACATGCTGGCCAACGCCGCGAGGGTCCGGGACACGCGCGCGCGCCTGCGGGCGGAGCTGATCGGCATGGGCTTCGACGTGCCCGAATCGCAGAGCAACTTCCTTCTGGCCCGGTGGAACGGCACGCCCGGGGCCGGGCGCATTTTTGAGCTGCTCCACGAACGGAGCATCTTTGTGCGCTACTTCCCATACAGGAAACTGGACAATGCCCTGCGCATCACCATCGGCACCGACGACGAGTGCGACGTGCTGCTGGACGCACTCCGGGACATCCTGAAGGGATGACCAGCGCCCGAACAAAACCGGACACCCCGGCGGCGGCCGTCCGCGGGGGTGTCTTTTCCTTTTTGCGCCGCCGCAGGGAGCCCCTCATCCTTTTCGACTTCGACGGCGTGGTCGTGGACAGTTTCGATGTCCATTTCTCCGTGTTTTCCGAAATCTGCGCCGAGATGGGGTTCCACAAGCTCAATTCACCCGAGGCCTTCCTGCGCCTCTTCGACGGCAACGCCATCTTCCAGCTCATCCGCTCCGGATTCCCCGTCCACCGCCTCCGCGCCCTCGCCGAACAGTTCCGGCCCCGCATCGAGGCCGCCTGCGCGCGGATTCAGCCCTTCCCCGGCATGCCCGAGGTGCTCTCCGAGCTGGCCCGCCGCCATCCCGTCCACATTGTCACGTCCAACAACACCGCCCACGTCGAGGACTTCGCCGCGCGCCACGGCATCACCGGACTGCGCAACGTTGTCGGAGCCGACGTGGAAATCAGCAAGATAAAGAAAATTCGGCGCATCAAGCGCCTTGAACCGGGCCGCCGCGCCTGGTATATCGGCGACACCCTCGGCGACATGCGCGAAACGCGCCGCGCCTTCGCCCGGCCCGTCGCCGTCGCATGGGGCTGGCACGACCTTCCCCGTCTCCGGCGCGGCCGTCCCTGGGCCGTCGTCCACACCCCCGAAGAACTGCTCACCCTTCCCTGGGGGGAATGACACCCACTCTTCCCGTGGGCATGCCGGAAGATTTCAAGCAAAGGCGCAAAGAAGAAGGGGAAAAATAATTTTGTAGGGGCGGACCCCCGTGTCCGCCCGTCTTCTTTCCTTCGCGTCCTCCGCGTCTTCGCATAAACTTCCTCACCCTCTTTTCATTCTTTGCGCCTTTGCGTGATCATTCGGGAAACTTTCACACGGAGGCACGGCGGCACAGGAAAAGGGGGGATTATTTTGCGGGGAAGGGGATGCGGACGGCGGGGAAATCGTTGCCGAGGGGACGGAGGCGCAGTTCGACGGGCTGCGCGGCATCGAGGGGGACGGGCCTGGGAAAGAGGAGCTGGAGGGGCGTCGCCGACGGCTGCGGAGCGGCGCTTTGGGTGAGCCGGTGGGGCGTGAGGGCGGGCGCGGCGTGGACGGCTTCGTAGGCGATGCGGACCTGTGCGGGGCCGTATTCCTTTGTTTCAAGGGAGCGGAACGCCCGCGCATCGAGGTCGAGGGTGAGCAGAACCCGCGCGTCCACGGCGGGGCCGAAGGGCGTGTCGTGGCGGAGGCATTCGGCGAGGAAGAGGGGCGCGGAATTGAGATAACGGATGTCGGGGCAGAGGGCGACGGGGCCTTTGGCGGCGGCGGCGCATTGGACGGCTTGGGCGCGGAATTCCCGGGCGTGGCGGCCCGCCCGCATCCAGGTGAGGTTCACCCCGGCGTGGAGCGCCATGAGCAGGATGCACAGGAATGTGGAAAGCCACAGGACGGGCAGGCGCCACCGGGGATGATGGAGCAGGCGGTGGAAAACCCCGGCGACGGCGACGGCGAAGAGCGCGGCGGCGGCGGCGAACTGTCCGCCGCCGTGGAGGTGCACGGGATGGACATCGCGCTGCAGGGCGAAGAGCCCCGTGACGCAGGCGGCGGCGACGCCGAATTTGACGGCTGGGTGGCCGCTACAGCGGGCCGTGAGAAGGAGCGCAATGAGCCCCGACAGGGTCAGTACTGCCGTGAACGCGGGATTTTCGGCGAGAAGGCGGGCCGTTCCGGGCAGCACGCCGACGGGATAGGCGAGGAACTGGAGGGCGAGGAGATTGTTGAGAAGGGTGTCGGCGTCGCCGAGCCAGCGCGGCGGGTGGAGGGCCAGCGTGGCTGCGGCGAGGACGACGATGAGGGCATGGTGTTTGGCGCTTCTTTTTTCGCGGGGGACGAAGGTGCCCTCCCACAAGCCAAGGACGAGGGGCAACCCCGCGTTCACCGGGGACACCACCACCGCCGCCACTGTCGCAGCCAGGGCCGCGGTGGCGTCAAGGACAGCGCCCCCTTCGCGCCAGCGCCCGTAGGCCGCCAGCGCGGCGAGGAAGAGGAAGGCGGGCCAGAGGCCGGTGACGGGGCCGGATAGGCTCAGGGCGGCCTCCGCCTTCAGAGGATGGGCGAGAAAGAGCACGGCGGCGACAGAACCGAGCCACCAGGGGCCGCGTGTGACCCTGCGGGTGATGAAAAAGACGAGGACCATGCAGCCGTACAGGAGCAGCCACGCCAGCAGGTGGTAGGGCGCGGCATGGCCGCCGAAGAGGGCCGCGAAGCACCCCATCCCCCACTCCCCGCCGTTTTCCGCCAGCGCGGCCCAGTCGCCGCCCAGCGGCGGGAGGAAAAGGGTCCAGCCGAAGAGCGCGAGCAGGTAGAGCGCGTCGGCCACAAGAAAGTTCGGGCCGTGGCCCTGGCGGAAGGTGTCGGTGTTTTCTTTCAGCTCAAACAAGGGTGGTTGTTTCCCCGGCCGCTCCGTTTTGCCGCGCGCGCGGCCAGCGCCGCGTTTGGTGTAAAGAATGACATGTTGGAAAGGGGCAATGCCAATCATTAGACTGCTGGGGCGCGGCGCGGCGGCGGATCGCGTGGAACACAGGGAGTTGGACATGAAAAAGACAGTGTTGCCCCTTTGGCTGTGCTGGATGGTGTGCGCGGCGGGCATGGCCCAGCCCCCCGCCGACGGTGTGGTGCGGCTGGAAAAACTGAACCTCGGCATGATGAGCATCGGCAAGGGCGCGCCCACGCTGGGCAGGAGCACGGCGGGCCGGCCCATCAGCATCGGCGGCGTGGTGTTTGAGCGGGGCGTGGGCACCCATGCGCCGAGCGAGTTCGCGGTGCGGCTCCACGGCGGCGCGGCCCGCTTCAGCGCGGCGGTGGGCGTGGACGACGAGGCGAAGGGCGGCGGCACCGTGGTGTTTGAGGTGTGGCTCGACGGGGAATGTGCCTTCACATCGGGGCTGATGCGCGGCGGCGACGGGGCGAAGACCGTCGAACTGGACCTGCGCGGCGCGCAGGTGATGGAACTGGCCGTCACCGACGGCGGCGACGACATCACGTCGGACTACGCCGACTGGGCGGAGGCGGTGATTGAACTTGCTCCCGGCGCGGGGAAAGCGCCGGAGGCGGTGGCGGGCTACGATCCCGAGCCGGTGCTGCCCATCGCCCCGTGCGCGGATCCGCCGGAACCGGCCATCAACGGACCCGCCGTCACGGGCGCGACGCCGGGACGTCCCTTCCTCTTCCGCATCCCCGCCACGGGCGAGGGCCCGCTGGAGTATGCCGTGGAGGGTCTGCCGGAGGGCCTGGCGGTGGACGCCGCGACGGGCATCATCTCCGGCACGCTGGCCGCCGCGGGAACGCACGAGACGGTGGCGGCGGTGAGGGGGCCGCGCGGTGAGGCGCGGCGCGGCCTCACGATTGTGGGCGGACAGAACGCGGTGGCGCTGACGCCGCCCATGGGTTGGAACTCATGGTTCGTGTGGGCGGGCGTGGTGGACGACACGAAGGTGCGGGAGGCGACGGACGCCTTCGTGTCCGGCGGGCTGGCGGCGCACGGCTACCAGTACCTGTGCATTGACGACTGCTGGCAGGGCGGGCGCGGCGCGGACGGTGAAATCCTGTGCAACGAGCGCTTTCCCGACATGAAGGCGCTGGCGGACTATGTCCATTCCAAGGGGCTCAAATTCGGCATCTACTCCTCCCCCGGTCCCGGCACCTGCGCGGGTTACGCGGGCAGCTACCGCCATGAGGAGCAGGACGCGCTCACCTATGGCCGCTGGGGCGTGGACTTCGTCAAATACGACTGGTGCTCCTACGGAAAATTCGCCGGGGGCGACAGCCGCGAGGCGTGGATGAAGCCCTTCCGGCTGATGCGGGACGCACTGGAGGCGACGGGACGGGACGTGGTGTTCAGCATCTGCCAGTACGGTCGCCAGAACGTGTGGGAATGGGGCGCGGAGGCGGGCGGCAACCTGTGGCGCACGACGGACGACGGCGGCGACCTCTGGGGCGTGATGTCCAACATCGGCTTCGGCCAGAACGGGCTGGAGCGCTGGTCCGGGCCGGGCCGGTGGAACGATCCCGACATGATTCAGGCGGGTATGCTGGGCATGGCGTCGAAACCGCGCCCGACGCGGCTCTCGCCCAACGAGCAAATCACCCAGATGACCCTGTGGAGCATCCTCGCCGCACCGCTGATTCTGAGCTGCGATGTGACCCGGCTGGATGAATTCACGCGCAGTCTGCTCATGAACAGTGAGGTGATTGCGGTGAACCAGGACGCGCTGGGCAGGCAGGGCTGGCGCAGGGCGCGGGACGGCGACCGGGAGGTGTGGGCGCGCCCACTCGCCGACGGCGCGCTGGCGGTGGGCCTGTTCAACCGGGGCCGCAGGGGCGCGGAGGTGACGGCGCGCTTTGGAGATCTGGATCTGGCCGGGGAGGCCGCCGTGCGCGACCTGTGGCTGAAAAAGGATCTTGGTGTGTTTCAGGAGTCCTTCTCAACCCATGTGCCCCGCCACGGCGCGGCGATGTTCCGCTTTTCCGTGAAATAAGCGCCCCCGCGCGATGTGAACACCGGTTCAGGAATGGTCGTCGTCCAGAAAGGCCATCAACGCCCACAGGAACACGACCGCCGCAAGCAGCGCCATGAACAGCAGGTAAAGCCACATGTTTCACGCTCCCGCCCGGCGCGGCACCCCGACGCCGGATTATCTCCTCAATTCGGCTCTTATGATACCATAGGAACCGCAAACACAAGTCAAGGAGCGGCACCATGACGGGCTTTTTCAAGACGGCGGTTTCTGGGCTGGCGCTGGCCGGTGTGGCGGCGTTTTGCGCGGGCGGAATGCCCGGCTGCGGGCAGATTATCGACAAGGACCGCATCCGCATAGCCAAGGTGGGCGACAAATTCATCACCCGCGGCGACCTGTTCAAGCTCATCCGCGAGATGGCCGACACGGAGCGCCCGAAAATCCAGAGCAAGGGCGATCTGCTGCGCATCCTGAACCAGCACATTGACGCGGGCATCAAAATTCCACTCGGCAAAAAACTGAAGGACGAGGGAAAAATCGACATCCCCCGCGACGCGGCGCGGGAGCAGTATTTCCGCGAAAGCGGCGACGAGGGGGACCACCTGCGCGCCATGTGGGCCATGCAGGTGCCGGCGAACGGCGAGTCCACACCGTTGATGCGGCAGTATGACCTGACCGCCGAGCGGCTCCAGTTCCAGAAGGACCTGATTGACGAGGACACGGACCGCACGCTGGAAAGGATGCTCGGCGACAAGGCGGTGGAGTACCTGGCGGCAACCGCCTACAAGGAGGGAAAAATCACCGTCTCCGACGAGGAGCTTGCCCGCGAGTACCGCATGGCCGGGGAGACCATGAAGACCCTGGAGGAAATGACCTTCCTCGCGGTGCGCTTCCCCGCCGCCCTGCCCGACGCGCCGGCGCGCGCCGCGGAGGTGCGCAGGCGGCTGGACCAGGGCGAGTCTTTTGACGCGCTGGTGGACGAGCATCTGCTGAAGGGCAAGGCGGAAAACATGAGTTATGTGATTGAGTCCGGCATCGCGAACAACCCCGCGCTGGAGCGTTTCAAGGGATTCTGGGACACGGCCTCCGGGTCCGGGCCGGGCACCATCATCGGCCCCGTGTACCTGCCCGCGTACCAGCAGGTGGCGCAGGACAGCCAGGGGCGCACCCGCTCGGTGAACATGCCCGACGCCTATCTGGTGCTGCGCGTGTCCACCCACAAGCCGGAGAAGACCCTCACCATGGAGGAGGCGAAGCCGCTGCTGGCCGCGCCGCTGCTGGTGGGCAAGATGATGGAGCAGCTCCGCGGGGAAAACGGCGTGGAAATCTACGAGGACAAGCTGCCCGAGGTCAGCCAGATGGGCATGGGCGGTCCGGGCATTTGACGCCGCGCCGGGCGGCCAGCGTTTCCAGCGACTCCCGCCAGCCAAGCATGACCATGTACAGGCACATGACCATCACCTGCACCGACAGCCAGTAGTAGGTGCCGTAGCCCTGCCTCCAGAGCGCGTAGAACCAGTAGCCGCTCATGGCCGTGAAAAACATCAGCGCCAGCCCGGTGGTGTGGGCGGGCTCCTCCATGCGCTCCGCGAAAAACAGCAGCGGCAGGAGAAGCATGATGTAGTAGTAGTAGGTGGGCGAGGCCAGAAAAAAGAGGGGCGTGAAGCCGAGCAGCAGGGCGCGGTGGTCCCGCATCCCCAGCGCCGCCAGAAAGGTCAGGGCCAGCACCAGCAACTGGGTGCGCCACCACGCCTCCAGACCCTTGTTGTAGCGTTCCACGTTCAGCACGGGTGTCCAGTTCCGCGCCGGTTTGGAGAGCAGGTCCGTGTTCTTGGACCAGTCGGCCATGAAAACATACTTGTAGCCCACGCGCCACTCGCTGATGCCGCTGTTGTGCGCGCCGATTTTGGTGACATAGCCCGGCCACACGTCGGTGCCGCGCCAGAAGAGCGCGGAGGAACCGCCCAGAAGCGCGGCAACCAGGGCGAAGACGGCGAAAAAACGCAGCCAGCGGCGGTCCAGCCCGCCGCGCCAGTGGCCGCGCACTGCGGTGACCAGCAGCACCACCCCCGCCACCGCAAGCAGCCCGCCCCCCGCCATCTGCACAAGATGCAATCCGATGTTGGTGTTTTCGGGCCACACAAGCAGGAAAGGCGGGTGGCCCGGCGCGGCCAGCCATGCGGCCACGGAGCCGAAGACAAAGCGCCACACGCACCACAGGGCGCCCAACGCCGCCGCCCAAAGCGCCGCGCGGACGGCAGTCCTGCGGCGGGCGGGAATGTTTTCCATCCATGCGGCAAAAGCGGGGTGCGAAAGGGCCAGCCGGTGCCCCAGCAACTGCGCCGTCCAGCGCGCGCCGGGTCCGAAAAGGAGCACGGCGGGGAAAATGCGCGAAAGCACGGCGAAGGCCAGGAAGCCCCCTGCCGCGCCGTGGCGGCCCCGTTTCATGCAGCACACCGAAATCACTGCGCACATGACCCAGTCGGTGCGCAGAAGCGCACCCTTCATGTGCCACCATTTCATCATGTAGTGGGTGCCCAGCAGCAGCAGGAACATGCACGCCGCGCGCGGGCCGAAGGCCCACACCACCGCGCCGAAGGCCAGCGCGATCAGCAGCGGATCCAGCAGCGCCAGAAACATCATGCCCGCGCCGCTGTCCGTGGAAATGCGGTTGGTGAGCAGGCTGCCCACAATCATCCCCCACACGGGGGTGCCGTTGTATCCCTTGTCCCGCAGCACCCCACCCCACCGCGCCGCCACCATTCTGCCCTTGAACCAGCGGATGTCCTTTTTGAACTCCTCCCAGCGCGGCGGGGTGAAATGGTTTTTTACCTCGTCCCTGTTTTGCAGCACCTTTTTGTGGTCCACGTAGCCGCCGGTGGAGAGGTCACGGATGGTGCCGGTCTTATGCGCCCATTTTCTGCCGGTCTCGTCATCCGCAATCAGCGACGCCGCGTAGAGCCGGGTGTATCCGAGTTCGCGGGCGTATTTGGAGCCGAGGTAATAGTGGTAGAACTCGTAGGCGTTCAGGTAACTGCCGTAGCGGTAGTAGTCCGTGGCGCGGTAGTTCTCCACGGCGAGAAGCGCAGCAAAGGCCAGGAAGGCCGACAGGAGCCCCCTGGCAAAGGCGGCGCCTTTTTCCCCCGTGAGCAGCCGCACCGCCGGGCGCGCCAGCAGGGCAAAGCCGCAGGCAAGCGCCACCGCGGCAACGGGCAGGACGAAACGCAGCGGCAGACCAAACAACGATTCCACCGCCCCGGCCATCCCTGTCAGCATGCGATTTGTCTCCATCCCGTTCGGCAACGGTGTTAGTGTATCCAAACCGCCCCGCCCCGGCAAACTTGCCCGTGGCGGAAAGACAACGGGGACTCACATATACAGGCCGCCGTCCACGCAGAGCACCGCGCCGGTGAGGTAGGAGGCGTCGTCGGAGGCGAGGAAGGCCGCCGCCGCCGCAATCTCCTCCGGTTTGGCGGGCCTGCCCAGCGGAATGCGCTCCATCAGCGCCTGCTCCATCTTTTCGGGCATCCCCGCGGTCATGTCCGTCACGGTGTAGCCCGGCGCGAGCACGTTCACGGTGATGTTGCGCGCCGCAACCTCCTGGGCGAAGGCCTTGGAGAAGCCGATGACACCGCCTTTTGATGCGCAGTAGTTGGCGAGGGCGCTCTGGCCGTGGAGGCCCAGGACGGAACTCACATTCACGATGCGCCCCCGCCTGCGGAGGATCATGCCCTTCGCGGCGGCGCGGCAGAAGTGAAACACCCCGTCAAGGTTGGTGCGCATCACGTCCGACCAGTTTTCATCCTTCATCCGCGCCACGAGATCGGGTTTTGTGATGCCCGCGTTGTTTATCAGCACGTCAAGCCCGCCCATCTCCCGTTCGACACGCTCAACGGCGGCCTTCACCGCCTCCTGGTCGGTCACGTCGCAGGCGATTCCCAGCACACCGCCGCCGAGTTCGGCTGTGGCGGCGTGGACGGCCTCGGAAGTGCGCCCGCAGATGGCCACCCGAGCCCCCTCGTCCAGCAACCGCCGCGCGCAGGCCCGTCCGATGCCCCTGGTGCCGCCGGTGATCAGCGCGATCTTTCCCTCAAATCTTCCGGTCATGTGCCTTGCCTCGCTTTGGGGCGCGTGCCCCCTGGTTGAATACCCGGTAAAATGATGGGCCAATCCATATGTTTTGGGCAACAACAGGGAGGGCGGGATTATTTGCGGGGCCGGTTATTCACCGGCTTCGGGAGTGTCATCCTGAATGAGCTGGCCGATCTCATGCTGGCGGAGGCGGTGGATGTTTTCCCGGATACGGTCGGTGAGGTGGTTGTCCACGGCGATTTTGGTGCCGTAGAGCGCGTTTTCCACGCCCCGCGCGGAGGAGGCTCCGTGCATGATGGTGACCACGCCGTTGATTCCCAGCAGGGGTGCGCCGGGGTATTCGTTGGGGTCCACGCTCTGCTTGAGCTCCTTGAGCGCCTTGTAGGCCAGCATGGCCCCCAACTTGCTCATGGAGGAGCTTTCAAACTGGCGTCGCAGCATCTGGCCCATGCACAGGGCGGCGGCCTCGCTGGTCTTCAGGAAAAGGTTGCCCACAAAGCCGTCGCAGACCACCACGTCGGCCTTGCCGTCAAAAAGCGCGCGCGGCTCGATGTTGCCCACAAAATTGAGGTGTTTCGCCTGGCTCAGGGTGCGGTGCGCCTCGCGGGCGACCGCGCCGCCCTTCTGCCCCTCCTCGCCGATGTTCAGCAGGCCCACGGAGGGGTTTTCGACCCCCAGGGCGTAGCGGGAATAGGCGATGCCCATCTCCGCGAATTCGCAGAGCTGGCGGGTGGTGCAGTCCACGTTCGCGCCGAGGTCCAGCATCACCACCCGGCCCTTCATGGTGGGCAGGCACTGGCTGATGGCGGAGCGGGCAACGCCGCGGATGGGGCCCAACACGGTTCGCGCCGCCACCATCACGGCGCCGGTGTTACCCGCGCTGGCCATGGCGGCGGCCTCGCCGTCCTTGACCATGCGCATGCCCACCAGCATGGAGGCGTTTTTCTTGTTGCGCACGGCCATGACGGGCTGTTCGTGCATGCCGATGGCCTGCGGGGCGTGGCGGATGGAAACCTGCCCGCGTTTTGGGAACGCGGCCAGTTTCGGACCGAGCACGGCCTCGTCGCCGACAAGCACGACGTGGATGTCGCTGTTCAGACTCGCCTTCACCGCGCCTTCAATTTCAATGTCAGGCGCGTTGTCGGAGCCCATGGCGTCCAGGGCGATTCTCATGCGGTGATGTCCGGAGGCCCAGGATTAGGCGTTTTTCGGCTTGATGACCAGGCGGCCCTTGTAGAAACCGCTCTTGAGGCACACGCGGTGCGGAAGCTTGGCCTCTCCGGAGTCGGGGCATTCGGTCACATTGGGCGGGGTCAGCGCGTGGTGGGAACGGCGCATTCCCTGCTTGGCGCTGCCGGTGCGTCTCTTTGGTACTGGCATGGGTCTTACTCCTTCGGGTCATTCCGGCTCAAATCGGGAAAAAGCCCGGCCAAGGCGGCCAGACCGTTCACCGGAACCGGTTCTTCCTGCTTCATTTTGTCACAACGACAGGGTTCCTCGTTGAGGTTGACACCGCAACGGGGGCACAACCCCCTGCAATCCGGGCCGCACACGAATTTGTGCGGCGCGTTTAACACGACCTCTTCCCAGACACAAGGTCCGAGATTCACCACGGGGCCGTGAAATGAACGGCGCTCCGTTTTCTCGTCGTCTTCCCCGGTTTCCGACGCTTCCCGAAAAACCCCGTCGGCGTTTTCCTTGAAAAGCCAGGAAACCTTCTGGTTGAACGGCACAATTGCCATGGCCAGGCATCTGTCGCATTCCCTGGAATATTCCCCGGACAGGGTTCCCTGGAACAGGAAATCCCGATCCACCGGAAGCAGGGTGCCGTTCACACGCACCTGTTCCATGGGCGGGGCGTCGGTTCCGGAGGGCTGAATTTCAGCGAGCACGGCGCTTGTTTGCACCGCCAAGCCTTCTTCTCCGACAGATGCCACAGGTATGCAAAGTGTTTTCAACGGACATCCAATCCAAAACAAGCCAAAGGCGCGACAGTTTATCAAACAACGGCGAATTATGTCAATTTAACAACGGGTAAAACACGGTCGTGGGCCGCAAACAAAACGCGCGCCCGAAGACGCGCGTTGGCAAGCGGGCCTGTAAGCCGGGTTCTGTCCGGAAGGCCGGAGCCTTCCTGAACGGTCATTCCTCTTGGACGCATGTCACCATGCGCCTCCAGCATCCAACCCGGGACCGGTGCGGGCCGCATCATGGGTCCCCTATTTGGACTTGCTCCGGGTGGGGTTTGGCTAGCCGCCATGTCACCATGACGCTGGTGCGCTCTTACCGCACCTTTTCACCATTGCCGACCGATGGCCGGCTGTGTATTTTCTGTGCCACTTTCCGTCGGATTGCTCCGCCTTCGCGTTACGAAGCACCCTGCCCTATGGAGCCCGGACTTTCCTCGCGCGCCCGAAGACGCATCGCGACCGTTCAGCTCGCTTGCGCAAAAACTATGCCATATTTCCGCGAAAAACGCAAAAACAACTGAAGCAAAACAACTTAGGAGCCGCTGCCGACGGGGGCCGCCTCGGCCGCAGGGGCCTCAGCCGCAGGGGTTGTCTCAGCTGCGGGGGCCTCTTCAGTCGCCGGAGCTGCTTCAGTCGCCGGAGCCGCTTCAGTCGCCGGAGCCGCCTCCGCAACGGGGGCCTCCTCCTTCTTTTCCTCCGGGAACAGTTCGGGATGGGTCCCCTTTAGTTTTTCAAGGGCCTGTTCAGCCTTCCGGGCCGCGTCAGAATCGGGAAACAGTGTCATCTGTTCATCGTAGGATTTTTTGGCGTCTTCAAGCTTGCCGAGTTTTTCCTGCAACCGGCCAATGTCATAGAGGCGGATGGTGGCGATGAAATCCGCCCCCCATTTTTCGCGCACCTGCTGGTAGCCCTTCAGCGCGCCTTCGATGTTGCCGCTGTTTTCTTCCAGGAAAGCCAGTCCGTCCGCGGCGCGCGCGGCGAATTCGCCGGTTCCGTACTTTGCCAGCACCTGCTCAAAAGCCTGTTTGGCCTTGTCATACTGCTGCGCCTGGATGGCGGTCTCGCCGAGCATATAGGTCACTTCGGGGGTCCAGCGCCCGGCATCGCCGGAGATTTCCTCCAGCTTGGCCAGCCTGGTTGCGGGCTCCTCCTCAATCATGGCAGCCGTGTACTTTGTCATGACCTCGCGGTCAGAGGCGGCCTGGCTGGCGTTGAAGAGCACGCCCGCCACGATGCAGAGGACGATAAAAACCGCCCCGCCGATGTACATGAGCGGGTTTTCCTCCACCACCGCCTGAATTTTCAACAGGTAACGGGTGATTGGGCTGTCCGGAAGGGTGGTGGCGATTTCCTCTTCGATTAGATTAACGTTCACCTTTGGGGGCCGTGCCATATTGTTCACCATACTCCGATTGGGCGCGTTGCGGCGCCTGCCATGTAAAAAAACCGGAAAGCTTTGCTGTCAAAACTTCCGGCGCGGATCAAACACTCGCCTCAGTAGACCGGCCCCCATTCCAGAATCTGCCATTCACCGCCGTTCTTTTCCATCAGGATGACCATCTGGCCCTGAAGGTTTATGGGCGGATACTGGGTAGGGTTCGTGGATTCAGCCCTTGTTCCAAAGGACTCCACCACCCTAGCGTATCCGTCGCGCACCTGGATTTTCGGGGGGGTGCGCGTGATGCGTATGTCTTTGTAATTGTCCATCAGGGTGTTCAGGTAGTCGCGCAACCCGTCATAGTTGCGCCCTTCCCTGTCCCTGTAGTTTTTTGACACCCGTGAAAGGACATGGTAAACACGCTTGCTTTCCATGCCCCTGCGCACATCATCCAGCACAACGGCGATTTTTTCCTCGTCCGTCATGCCGCCGCCGGTGATCCTGTCCAGCCCCGCGGGCCATTGCACTGTCTGGCATCCAGACAACAGCATGACCACGCAGACGGCCAGTCCCAGTCCGGCGGGAATCAGGCGCATTTCACACTTCGCCTCCGGCGGTGTCGGGAACCATGTGGAGAATCAGGCGCTGTCCGCGGCCCATTCCAAGCGATTCCACGGTCACCTCAAGTTTTTTGCCCGACTTGGTGAAAAGCATGTAAACATTGCCGGTGGCCTGCTGGACATTTTTAAGCGCCCAGCCCGCCGCGGGGCATTGATCGTTGTAAAACCGGGCAATCTCGTTCACGTCGGCGCGGATGTTGTACACCATGCGGCCAATCTGAAGGGCGGCGGACTCGTAGACATAGGACCGCTCAAGATCCTCCTTGGCCTTTGCGGGCAGCGGGACGTCCTTGAACCTTGAATTGGTCGCAAGGGCAAGGCCGCTCGCGCCGGGGGCCGGCTGCGCCTGCGCCGCGGGCGCCTCCTCCGTCTTTGCGGCGGAGTCATCCAGCAGTTCCACCGGCGGCATGGGTTCGCTCTTTTGCCACGGCCACTGCGGGCTGCCGGTTTGGCATCCCGTCAGCGCCAGCAGACCCAGCAGGGACAGACTAATCATGCGCTTCATGAGCATTTCTCTCCGCTCTTCCTTGGGGTGATTTTCAAACAAACCGGAACGCACAGACACAAATCCGCGCGAAACACCTGCTTTTTACCATTCCAAGGGCGGTCAATAGCATAGTTAAACGGGTCTCCCGCAGTCAAACGGCGCGGCGTGTTTATTATCATGGTGAAAATGGGTTAAAGTACGCCTGAACATGGCCCGCCAGTCCGCATCCCCCGGCGGAACGGTTTCGCGCCGGAATGATTGCACCGGTTTATGCACCTGCCAGGCACTGAAAAAGCAGAACTACGTTTTTCCCCTGAGGCGGCGCTTCAGGCGCACGGGGCCATTGTGTCCGCTGGGGGCCGGGAGGTGTTCTTCGCCGGAACCCCCGGCGCCGACGGCAGGCTGGAGAGCGTGCGGGTGCTGGCGCGGGGCAACGCCGCCGCGGTTCCCGCCATCATGGAGGGATTGGACACCCGCGAGGTGGTGGTTCACAACCATCCCTCGGGGGATCTCTGCCCCAGCGACGCCGACCTGTCCCTGGCCTCCCTCTTCGGCAACCAGGGGCACGGCATGTATATCGTGGACAACGAGGTGCTCCGTGTCTATGTCGTGGTGGAGCCGTTTCTTCCCAAAAAGGCCAGCCTGCTGAACACCCGCGAGCTTGACGGATTGTTTGCGCCCGGCGGCCCCATGTCAAAACACCTTGAATCGTTCGAGGTGCGCCCCCAGCAGTCGGCCATGATGGAACTCATCGCCTCCGCGTTCAACACCGACAGCTTCGCCGTGGTGGAGGCCCCGACCGGTGTTGGAAAAACGGTCGCCTACCTGGTTCCGGCGGTGCTGTGGGCGGTGAACAACAAGGAGAGGGTGGTCGTCTCCACGCGCACCATCAACCTGCAGGAGCAGATTGTATTCAAGGACATTCCCCTGCTGCAGCGCTGCCTGAAGGTGAAGTTTGAGGCGTGCCTGGTCAAGGGCCGGGGAAACTACCTCTGCTGGCGCAAGCTGGACCGGGCCTTCGCCGAGATGAGCCTTTTCGAGGACGAGCAAAAGCGGGAGCAACTGCTTGCCGTGGCGGAATGGGCGGAAAAGACGCCCGAAGGCAGCCTGTCCGACCTGCCTTTTGTGCCCGCCCGGGAATTGTGGGAGCAGGTGAACAGCGAGGCCGACACCTGCGCCATGGGCCGCTGCCCAAACCAGCAGAAGTGCTTTGTTGGGCGGGCGCGCAAGGCCATGTGCCGCGCGGACATACTCGTGGCCAACCACCACATGCTTTTCTCCGACATGGCGATCAAGCATGAATGCGGTGATTTCCACTCCATGGCGGTGCTTCCGGCCTTTCACCGGGTGGTTTTCGACGAGGCCCACTCCGTGGAGGATTCCGCCACCGAGTACCTGGGCGCCGCCGCGAGCCATGCAGCCGTGATGTCCCAGCTTGGCAAGTTCCACAGGATGGAGGGCGGGCGCGAGCGGGGGCTGCTGCCGATGTTGAAGCTTCGGCTGACCCGCGACTGCCCCGGTCTGTCCGTGGACGGCTTTGAGCGCCTGCAGGGGCTTCTTGACGACATCCTCTCCCCCGCGCTTGCGCTGCTGCGGCAGTCGATGGACGCGGCCTTCAAGGCGATGCGGGGGGTGGCGTCGGAACTGTGCGGCCAGATTGGACGGGACATCAAGTGGCGGCTGACCGAGGAGGTGCTGGCCCTGCCGGAGGTGCGGGAACTCCACACGGACTATGTGCGGCCCGCCGTGGATCATGCCCGCGCGTTCATCCAAAACGCCGAGACGCTTCAGCGCCTGCTGCGGGATGTGCCCGCGGCGGATAACGGCCAGGAATCCCCCCTGCAGAACGAAATGCTGGAACTCGGAGCCTATGTGGAGCGGCTGCGCGCGCTCACGGGCGCGCTGGCGGAGTCCACCTCGCCCGAACTGGCGCCCAACACCGTGCGCTGGATAGAGATTGACGCCAGGAACGAGCGCCATATCCGGGTGGTCCGCTGCCCCCTTGAGGTGGGCAAACCCCTGTCGGAGTGGCTCTACGGCCAGTTTAAGACACTGGTGATGACTTCCGCCACGCTGACTGTGCGGAAACGCTTTGATTATCTCTTCAACCGTCTGGGCCTGGAGGAAATTCCCGCGGAGCGCATGCGGACCAAGGCGCTGGACTCCCCCTTCGAGTACCATGAGCAGGCTTTGTTGTGCGTGCCCAGGGACGGGGTCGATCCGGCGGACAGGCAGTTTCCGGATTTTTCCGTGGAAACCATCCGGCAAATCCTGTCCATCACCGGGGGCCATGCGTTTGTCCTGTTCACCTCCTTTCACGCGCTCAACCACGCCTACAGAAAACTGGAACCGGAACTGGCCGCCGCAGGCATCACCCCGTTGTGCCAGGGCAAGGCCACCCGCACCCAGTTGCTGGAGGATTTCAGGAACGATCCGGCCAGCGTTTTGTTTGCCACGGACAGTTTCTGGGAGGGGGTGGACGTTGCCGGGGAGGCGCTCCAATGTGTTATACTGCCGAAACTTCCGTTCAGGGTGCCAACTGAGCCGATTCAGGAGGCGCGGGCGGAAGCCATTGACGCGGCGGGTGGCAATTCCTTTCTGGAGTATTCCGTGCCGCAGGCCGTCATCAAGTTCCGCCAGGGTTTCGGCCGTCTAATCCGCAGAAAGTCCGATTGGGGCGCCGTAATCATCCTGGACAAGCGTGTGGTGACAAAACATTACGGCCGGATTTTCCTGGAGTCGCTGCCGGATCTTCCCATCACGGTCAAACCACGGCAGGATGTGTGCTCCGAGCTGGAAAAATTCTTTGACGAACGCAGAAAGAAAGGAATTTCCTGACATGGCAGACTACGCCGACATCAAAATTGACGTGCGCCGCGCAAAGTCCACCGCAGTCGGCGGGGCAAACGGCGTCACCCCTGCGGAGCTGGAGGAAATCGCCCCGCGTGTTTCCGGCATGCACAAGATACTCCGCGACGAGCGGACTTCCGGAAAGTACGGCTTCTACGATCTGTACAAGGACGACGCCGTCTTCAATGACATCCGGGAAAAGGCGGCGGCCTTTGCCGGATTTGAAAACCTGGTCATTCTCGGCATCGGCGGCTCCGCCCTGGGCATCACGGCGCTGAACACGGCGCTGAATCCGCCATATTACAACGCTCAGCCGCGCCGGGGCCGCAGGGGCGCCCCGCGCCTCTTTGTCATGGACAACATCGACCCCGTAACCTTCAAGGCGATGCTGAAGCTGTGCCCCCCGAAAAAGACGCTGTACAACGTGATTTCAAAATCCGGGGAGACTGCGGAAACCATCACCCAGCTGATGATTCTCGTTGATCTGCTGGAGAAGACGGTCGGCGCGGGGGAGATTAAAAGGCATCTGGTGGTCACCACCAGCCCCAAGGGCCCGAACGCGCCGAAGAGCCTGCTCCATCCGGTCGCGGACGCCTACAATCTGGTGTCCTTTTCCATCCCGCTGAATGTGGGCGGGCGGTTTTCCGTGTTTTCCCCCGTGGGCATGTTTCCCGCCGCGCTGCTCGGCATGGACCTTGAAGCCATGCGCGCAGGATGCGCCGCCATGGACGCCCGCTGCTCGCTGGACAGCCTGGAGGACAACCCGGCCTATCTGCGCGCCGCGTTCCATTACCTGCTGGACACGCGCAAGGGCAAGACCATGTCCGTGATGATGCCCTACGCGGACGGCCTGCGCGATGTTGCGGACTGGTACAGCCAGTTGTGGGCGGAAAGCCTTGGCAAGCAAAAGGATCTCGACGGCCGTGATGTGTTCGCCGGCCAGACGCCCGTCGGCGCGCTGGGGGCCACCGACCAGCACTCGCAGGTGCAGTTGTACCGCGAGGGGCCGAACAACAAGGTCTTCAACCTCCTTGAGGTCGCCCGCTTTGAGGCCACATTGAAAATTCCCGACACGCTCAAGATTGTGCCCGGTTTGGACTATCTGCGGGGCAAGTCCATGAACAAGCTCATGGCCGCTGAATTGCAGGGCACCGCGGACGCCCTCAAGGCCAGCGACCGGCCGGTTATCCGGGTGACCCTCCCCCGCCTGAACGCCCACTCCGTTTCCCAGCTGCTCTACATGCTGGAGGTTGAGACGGCCATGGCGGGGCGCCTCCACAACGTCAACACCTTCAACCAGCCCGGCGTGGAGGAGGGCAAGCAGATTGCGCGCCGCCTCATGGGTGGCAACGGGTGACGGAGCCGCGCGACACGAACGCCCCGGCGGCGGCCCCCTGCGATCTCGCGGGGGCCCGCCGTCTGCGCCGCGCGTTCAGGTTCTGCGTCGCCGCCTGTGTTTTTCTCTCCTTTTCCCTTGTGTTTTCAGAGGGCTATCTCCGCTTTGACAAGGCGGAGACCCAGTACCGCATGTCGCTCACCCTTCACGAGGCATCCGCGCGGCCGGTGCTGCGCAATGTGGTCAAGCGCGACGCGTCCCTCAGCGAGACGCCCAACGCGAAATATGTTGAGGCGCTGGCGGATGTCGAGGAGTCCGACTTTGTGCTGGCCACCTACGAGCAGGCCTACAAGCTGGACCCGCGCAACTCCTTCCTCATCATCAAGCACGGATGCAGGCTGTTTCAGGAGGGGCGGTTCGCGGAGGCGCGGGACAAGTTTCGCGAGGCGAGCCTGCATCCCCCGAAGAACGCGCTTCCCCGGTACCTGGAGGCGGCGGCGCTGCTCGCCTCCCTGGGTCCGGAGGATGACGTGAGCGATGTCATCGCGCTGGTGGCGCGCGCCAACACCACCGGTGACCCGGTGGTGTTCCCGCGGCCCCTGTGGCATTCAACCCTGCCTGCGGGCGGGTATTGGCATGCCAAGGTGGACCGCGCGCTGGTGGACCGCTGCCTCTACCCGGTGTACAGGATGGAGTCAAACCTTGCCGCACGCGCCAATGCGGCGGTTGACTCGGGAAACGTCCGGGACTGGGACGCGTGGATGCGCATCGTGTCCGAAACGGGCAACATTCTCATCGGCGGCCCCGGCATGGAGCCTGGACAGGCCGGGATTGGCAGGGCCATCGCGGGCATGACCATGCAGGCTGACGCGTTGAGGGTGCTTGCGCGGATTGACCGGGAGGGCCGGACCGCCCATGAGGAGCGCATCCTTGCGCTTGAGGGGGCGATGGCGAAAATGGCTGAGTTTGAAAACGCGCGGGACGGCCGCATTGCGGCGCACATTGCCATGCTCTGGACGCCCCTGCGTGTTGTGTTCGGCTCATGCGCGCTGGTTTTCACGCTCTATGTCTTGTCGCTGCTGTCGGTCCGGGCTTTTGCCTCTTCCGGCAGGCACGCCAAGGCGGTTCCCCACGCATTTTACGCGCAACTGGTTTTCTGGGGGGTGGCTGGTGTTTGGCTGGCCCTGCTACTGGCCTTTTCCGCCTGGCGCAACCATGATTTGCCGGCCGTCCTGCAGGAGCGGGTCATGTGGGGCTGGCACGCGGTGACTTTCCTGGCGCTGTCCTTCGGTTTTGTCTACCCGGTTTTCCAAATAAGGCAGCCGGTTTCCATGTCTTGCCGCCCGGAAGAAACGGGGGTTCTGGGCCGCATTGGCCTGTATGCGGGACTTTACCGCCGCGCAATCGGCATTTCGCTGGGCTCGTTGCTTTGCGCGTGCAGTATGTGGGTGCTTCTTTACAGGCTGTTCTTCGGGCTCTACCCCTTCCAAATCTCCCTGCTGGCCACCGGGCTGGAGCAGGAGGAACTGGAATTGCTCCGTTCCGTTTGGGCGGTGCTCCAGGGCTGAATCAACTTGCCGGGTGGAAACCTCGAACTAATTTCTGAAACGGGCCGTTCCGCCCCCACCCCGTCGGCGCATTGAGAATGTGTGTGCCTGCCTGGTCTTCTTGGCCTGTCACGCCAGACTGGTTCTCTGGCGCGGGGGGGTGCAAAAACTTGCAAATCAGGGGCGCCTATTTGGCGCGATTTGGCAGAAAACGTCCCTCCCGGCGGCTCAAAAACAACAAGGCCAGAAGGTCTGTAAACCCTTTCTGGCCTTGTGCTTGTTAAGAATGGTGCCCGAGGCGAGACTTGAACTCGCACCCCTCGCGGGACTAGATCCTTAGTCTAGCGTGTCTGCCAATTCCACCACCCGGGCTTTGCGTGGCGGGAGTATGATAATTCATTCACCCATGATGATGCAAACTGCCGCGATGTTTGCGCGTGTTTTCGGGCGGGCACACCCGCTCCTGCGGCGCATAAAAAGCGCACAGCCAAACGGCTGTGCGCATGCGGGAGAACGCGTAAATTACAGTTTTGCGCCGGTCAACTGACCAGGCTGGAGAGCTGCAGGATGGGCATGAAAAGGGCGACCACAATGCCGCCGACCACCACGCCCATCACACCGATGAGAAGCGGCTCGATGAGACTGGTGAGGCCGTCCACCTTGGCGCGCACCTCCGAATCGTAAAAGTCGGCGATTTTGGTGAGCATGGTTTCCAGGGCGCCCGTCTTTTCACCCACGCCGATCATGCGGGTGACCATGGCGGGGAACACCTGCGCCCGGGCGAGGGGTTCGCCGAGGGTTTCACCGTTCCGCACGCTTTCCGCCGCCTGGCGGATGGCGCGGGCGTAAACCTCGTTGCCCGAGGTGCGCTCAACAATTTCCATTGCCTGCAGGATGGCCACGCCGCTCTTCGTGAGCGTGCTTAGCGTGCGCGTGAAGCGGCTGATGGCAACTTTGCGGAGAAGGTCGCCAAACACGGGAAGGCGCAGTTTCAGGCTGTCCAGGGTGTATCTTCCATTTGCCGTCTTGCCGTAAAGACGCAGGCCGATCACAAGGGCAACCACCACCCCGACAATGATCAGCCATGACTGCCATTGCCGGAGGAATTCGCTCGTGTCAATGAGGATTTGGGTGGGAGCCGGCAGGCCGCGTCCGAAACTGGCGAAAATTTCCGCGAACTGGGGCACGACAAAGATAATCAGTCCCGCGGCGATCAGGATAATCATGCTGAAGGCGACAACAGGATAGGTCATGGCCGACTTGATGCGCCGCTTGAGATCCTCGGTCTCCTCGAGATAATCGGCCAGCTGGTTTAACACGCCGTCGAGGTCGCCGCCCGCCTCACCGGCGCGCACCATGCTGACATAAAGTTCGGGAAACGCGCGGGGAAACTTGCGCAACGAGTCCGAAAAGGTTTCGCCCGACTCGACTTCCTTGCCCAGCGCGTCAATAATCGCCGCAAAACCGGCGTCTTCCGTCTGCTCCGCCAGAATGTCCAAGCCCTGCATCAGGGGAAGACCGGCGCTCACAATGGTGGAAAGCTGGCGGGTGAACACCAGCAGGTCGGCGCTGCGCACCTTCCTGTTGAGCTTCATCCGCATTCCAAGCGACACGACCCCCTGCGTCTCAATGATCTTTTCCGGAGACAACCCCATCTGGGAAAGTCTCAGCATTGCCGCATCGCGGCTTTCCGCCGTCAACACACCATTTTGACGGTTGCCGGAACGGTTGCGCGCCACATAACTGAAGGTTGGCATGCGGGCATACTCCTGCAAGATCGCTGTTAACTTTTAAACAACCCAAGTACAAGTATAAGCAATTTTGTTTAAACTGACAAGAAATTCTCCCGAAAAAATCGCAAGCGTCTTAGTGTAGGACAAATGGAAGGGCGTTTTCCAAATCAGAATGTTTGAATTTGAAACCCATGTCAACAATAAGTTGGGGGGAGACGCGTTGGCTTGAAAGCAGCAGTTCTTTGCCCATTTCACCAAATATGGCGGACACCATTGCCGACGGCACAGGAAACAGGGCGGGACGGTGCAACGTTCGCGCCAGGGAGCGTGTGAAGGAGGCGTTGGTGCAGTGTCCCGGCGCAACGGCGTTAACCGGCCCGGTAATCTCATTGGTTTTAACAAGAAAAACCAGAAGGTTTGCAAGATCCTCAAGGGTGACCCAGCTCACCCATTGCTTTCCTGAACCAATACGCCCTCCCAGGCCCATTTTGAATGCGGGAAGCATCTTGGCCAGCGCCCCCCCTTCCCTTGCAAGCACCATTCCTATGCGCGGAGTGACCACCCGAATGCCAATGGATGCGGCCTTTTGGGCCGAATTTTCCCATGCAGCGCTCAATTCGGAAAGGAATCCCCCGCCTTGGGCCGAGTTTTCGGTCAGCACCTCGTCTCCCCTGTTTCCATAGAAGCCTATGGCCGATGCGGACACGAATGTCTTTGGCGGCCGGGACAGGCGGCCAAAACACTCAACAAGCCGGTTTGTCCCCTCTATCCGACTGTCCCAGATTTCTTTTTTGAGCGCGGCGGACCATCGAAAACGCCCAACGCTTTCACCCGCCAAATGAATCACAGCATCTGTTTTTTCGAGATTTTCAGGTGTTTTTACCCCTTCGGCGGGAGTCCACCACACCAGATTGGCGGCATCTTCCATGGGCTTGTTTCTCACAAACCGCACAACCTCATGGCCCTCCAAACTCAAGAGCGCGCAAAGCCGTGAACCGACCAGCCCGGAACTTCCCGTAACCGCAACACGCATTTTCTTACCCTTTTTGCCTATATTATACGAAACCATCCCGATCATTGATTCATTCTTTGCGGACAACGCTTTACTTCTAACAATCTTGTGGTGTACAATTGATTCGTGGTTTGTTAGAAACGATAGGAACCGGAAGCCCAATTGACACGGAGGAGAACGATGTCCATCAACAAGGAACTTGAGCTGGACAGGCCCATGGAAGACGTGAGGCATGAGCTGATTCTCAACATTGTCCGGACATCCAACCTGATTGCCATCAAGGGGGCCGCCCTTTTCCGGCGGTATGATCTCACCGAGGCGCAGTTCAATGTGCTTTTTGCGCTGAAATACAAAGAGCATGAATGGACCCAGTCTGATTTGGGCAAGCGCCTTGTGGTCACCCGCGCAAGCATCACCTCCGTTCTGGACAAACTGGAGTCCAAAGGGCTGGTGAGGCGGGACGGGGTTCCGGGCAACCGCCGGATTTACCATGTAAACCTTACCTCCAAGGGCCGGATCCTCGTGGACGAGGTGGAACCGATCTACCGGGGTAACATCCACCGGGTGTGCAGGGTACTGTCCGAGGGCGACTGTCGTTCAATCATCAGCCACATGGAGCAAATCCGCCAGGAGGCGGAGGTGCTTGAGGGGGAACTGTAATCCCCATCGGGCGGGCCTTGGTGCCTGCGGAAAGTGTTTTAACCCTGGAATCACCCCCGATTCCGGTTAAGGAGTAGATGAATGGCGGACGGCACGGCCAAACGTTCGGGCGGATTGGAATCCTATCCCAAACTGGGGTTTTGGGCCTTGATTGCCACCCAGTTCCAGGGGGCGTTCAACGACAACCTGTTCCAGTTTGTGATCACGTTTTTCATGCTGGCCTCCTATCAGCAGATGGTTGGCGGGGATTTCACCCTTTGCGGGCATTCTTTCAATGTGTCCGTGTCACCCGAGGATTTTGTCCCTTCCTTCGCGACATTTCTCTTTTCCATGCCGTTCATTATTTTTCCGGTTATTTTCGGCGCGCTGGCCGACCGCTACAGCAAACAGCGGGTGGCCATGGCCACCAAATACCTTGAAATAGTCATCATGATGTTGGGCGGGGTGGCTTTTTATATTGGCAATCCCGTTTTTATCTGGGGGGTTTTGTTTTTGATGGCCACCCAGAGCGCCATGTTCGCCCCCGCCAAATATGGCATCCTGCCTGAAATTCTTCCCGAATCACGGCTTTCCTGGGGCAATGGCATCATCCAGATGGGCACCATTGTGGCCATCATTGCGGGAACCGGTCTTGCCGGTCCGGTGTACCAGGGTTTCTCATCGCAAATTTACCTGGTTTCCGTGGTGTTGATTCTGTTGTCTGTTTTCGGCACCTTTACCTCCCATTTTATCGCCCGTCCCCCTGCGGCCAACCCCTCCCAAGTGATCCCGAAAAATGTTTTGAACCCATGGAAAGGCATGGGCAAATACCTCAAAGTGATTTTCTCGGACCGTGTCCTCCTGAACGTGGTCATTGGTTACACCTACTTTTGGTTTGCCGGCGCGCTGGTGCGGCAAAACGTCATCAAATACGCCACGTCCACCTTGGGACTTGGGGAGAGCCTCACAACCTATCTCCTTGCGGCCGTTGCCCTCGGCATCGGCATTGGCGCGGTGATGGCGGGGTACTTGTCCCGGGGCAAGATTGAGCAGGGCTTTATCCTTATCGGCGCCATGGGTATGGCCGTCTTTGGCACCCTGGTGTCCATCCCCCCCTCCTATCATGAGGCCTTCACCATTCCCGCCGGACGTGTGGTTGTGGCGGCCCTCACCGGGGGGTATGACAGCGCTGTCGTCCAGGCGATGTCCTCCGTGGGCGGCTATTACATACTGTTGCTGGGCTTTGCCTTCCTGCTTGGCGCTTTTGCGGGCATGTTTGACGTGCCCCTTGCGGCCACGCTTCAGCAGCGCGCCCCCAACAACATGAAGGGCGGCATCATCTCCACGACCAACATGCTCACTTTTGTGGGCATGGCTTTTGCCAGCGTGGTGTTTCTGTTGTTTGGAATGATGGGGTTCACCCCGAACCACATATTCCTTGTGATTGGGCTGGTTTCCTTGCTGATGGGAGCATATATGTCCTGGAAAATCCCCATTTTGGTGCTTCGCGCCGTGCTTTGGATGATGGATGGCACACTGTTCAAACTGCGTGTCAACGGCCGGAAAAACATCCCCGAGCGCGAAGGCGCGCTTTTGGTGGCGGACCACAATTCTTTGATCGACTGCCTGGCAATTCAGGCGGCGCTGGACAGGGAAGTGTGTTTTGTTGTCGGCAAGGAGGTTTTGGGGTCGCCCTTCCTCCGCTTTCTCACCCGTTTCCTGCGGGTTGTTCTTGTTGATTCCTCGTCTGAAAAGGGCGTTGCCGAGGCGGCCGGGAAGGTGAGGGCGGCGGTGGCCGAAGGCTGGGTGGTGTGTGTGAACCGCGAGCGACGCCTGGGCAGGGACGGGATGGAGCTCCCGTGGCACAAGGATTATTTCTCCCTTGTGGAGGGAACCGGCGCGCCGGTGCTTCCCCTGTCCATGACCCGGTTGTGGGAACGGGTCTACATCTTCAGGGACAACCGCCTGGTTTGGCGCTGGTGGGGCCGTTTCAGGTATCCGGTTCAGGTTTGGATTGGCGCCGCCGTTCCCCCCGGAACCAGCGCCGTGCGGGTGCGCACGGCGGTTGAGCGGACCTGCATGGATGCGTATTTTGAGCGCGAGTACGAGTTCAAACTGCTGCACCACGGCCTGGTGAAAATGGCGCGCCGCAGGATGCGGCACATGGCGATAGCGGACGCGCTTACAGGCAGCCTGAGCTACTTCAAGGTGCTTGTGGGAACCATTGTGTTCGCGCGCAAACTCAGGCCGCTCCTGGGGAGCAGCGACAACGTGGGACTGCTCGTCCCCCCGACCGTGGGGGGCGCGCTGGCAAACCTCGCGGTGCAGATGCTGGGCAAAATCCCGGTGAACCTGAACTACACCGCGCCCTCCGAGACCATCGCCTCCTGCGCGTCGCGGTCGGGCATCACCCACACCATCACATCGCGGAAATTTCTCGAACGCCTGCCCCTCGACGTGCCCGGCACGCCCGTGTATTTGGAGGATGTGCGCCAGACTGTTTCCGGAAAGGACCGCGTCATCGGCATGGTGCTGGCCCTGTTCGCGCCGGTGTGGCTGCTTGAAAAGGTGCTGGGTTCCACAAGGCGCACGGACCAGGACCTGGCGACCATCATCTTTTCCAGCGGCAGCGAGGGCGAGCCGAAGGGGGTCATGCTCACCCATCGAAACATCATCACCATCGTCGAGTCCGCGCAGGAGATGTTTCCGCACAATTGGAATTCCTGTCTGGTGGGTTTCCTGCCCCTTTTCCATTCCTTCGGCTACGCCGTATGCCTGTGGACCCCGCTGCTGGCCGGAATCCGGGTGATTTTTCACCCCAACCCGCTTGAGCCCAAGGCCATCGGAAGCCTTTCCCAGAAATTTGGCGGCTCAATCATGATTGGAACGGCCACATTTTTGCAGGGCTTCATCAGGCGTTGCGAGCCGGAGCAGCTCAAAAGCCTGGATTATGTGGTGTGCGGCGCGGAAAAACTCCCTGAACGCATCCGCAGCGCCTTTAATGAAAAATTCGGCGTGGAACCCGTGGAGGGATACGGCACCACCGAGTGCGCCCCGGCGGTGTCCATCAACATGCCGGACTGTGAATCCCCCGGCTTTTTCATCGCGAACATCAAGCACGGTTCCATCGGCAGGCCGATGACCGGGCAGACGGTGCGGGTGGTTGATCCGGACACGGGCGCGGAACTTTCCACCGGAGAGTCCGGGCTGCTGCTGGTAAAGGGCCCCAACATCATGCGGGGATACCTGAACGATCCCAAGAAAACCGCCGCAGTGCTTCAGGACGGGTGGTATTCCACGGGCGATATTGCCGCCCTGGACGAGGACGGCTTTATCACCATCACGGACCGGCTGGCGCGGTTCAGCAAGATTGCCGGGGAGATGGTGCCCCACACGCGCGTGGAGGAGCTTCTGCACGGCATGCTCGGACTGACGGATCAGTCGATGGTGGTGGCCAGTGTGCCCGACACCGCCAAGGGCGAGCGCCTGGTGGTGCTGCACATTCTCACCGACGAACAGCTGGAGGAGTTGCTGAAAAAGCTCAACGATTCCGATCTGCCGAACCTTTGGCGGCCAAAGGCCACCTCCTTCTACAGGATTGATGAAATTCCCGTGCTGGGCACCGGCAAGATGGACATCAAGAAGGCCAAGAAAATCGCCCTGTCCCTGGACATCGGCGAGTAAACCGCCGGTTCCGCGGCGGCTGAAAACAATGAAACGGGGTGGGCGAAAAATGGCGTGGACGGTTCTGCTGTGCTTGGTATTTCTTGTGGCGGCCGCGGTGGTTTCATGGAACATTCTCGCCCCGCGCCTGTCCCTGCGGCATGATCGGACAGCGCCGAGAAACGCCGGCACCGGCATACTGAAGGGCGCCGAACCGCTCAGGTTGGGGCCGGATGACGCACCGAATGCGGTGTTGTTTGTTCATGGTTTTTCCGGCACCCCCAACAATTTCAAGGACCTGCCAATGCTGGCGGCGCAGGCAGGCTGGCATGCGCGCGCCATGCTCCTGCCGGGTCACGGCACCAGTCCCCTGGATTTTGACCGGACCAGCCCCGATGAACTTGAGGCGGCGGTTGACAGGGAAGTTAAGGACCTTCTGGGGGGGCACCGGCGGGTGGTGCTGGTGGGTCATTCCATGGGGGGGGCGCTTGCGGCCCTGTGCGCCGCCAAAAATCCCGATGTGGCGGGATTGGTGCTTGCCGCGCCCTATTTCGGCATTACCCGCCGCTGGTGGCTGGGATTGACACCGGAAACGTGGATCAATTCCCTGGGAAGACTGGTCGTGTGGGTTTATTCCCCGCCAGGGCACCAACCAGTGCGCCGCCCCGGGGTAAGCAGGCTGATTCTCTCTTATCCTTGGATTACGACCAGGTCAGGACGGAATGCCATGGAAGTGGCCCGGCGCGCCGGTTCAACCGGAGTGGTTGGCAAAATTACCCAGCCGGTGCTTTTGATTCATTCCAAATTGGACGGGATTACCTCTCCGGAGATGGCCCGTGCGGTGTTGGACAGGTTTCCATCACAACAAAAGCATCATGTGAAGCTGACCGATTCAGACCATATGATTTTTTGGGACAACGAGGAAGAGGTGGTGAACAGGGAAGTCTTGGACTTTCTGAAAACAATCGAAAAGGCCCCTTTGAATCATTGACAAAAGGGCATGTTAGTGTTAAAATTTAAAATAATAAAGCATGCATGGTGTCAACGTTTAACCGTATGGGTGCGTTGAGGTTAAAACGTGTTTGGCGCGAAAAAGTGTTGGCGGCATGTTTGTCGGCGGGGATGTTTGGTGTCACGAGGAGTGGTTTCACCTGTGGGGAGTGCCGGTGTATTGGCGCATCCGGGGTGAACAAACAAAGTCGGGGTTGAAACAGTGGCAGCGAAAAAAATACTGGTGGTTGACGACGAGCCGGATGTTGTGACTCTGCTCGAAACAACGCTGAAGTCAGAGGGTTATGTGGTGCTTCCGGCCTATGACGGAATTGCCGCCCTTGACATCTGCAACACCGACAAGCCGGATTTGGTGCTTCTTGACATCATGATGCCCATGATGAGCGGCTATGAGGTGTGCGAGCAGATAAAGGCAAATCCGCTGACCCAGCACATTCCGGTGCTCTGCCTTTCCTCGGCCCACACGGCGGAGGCAAGGGCCCATTGCTTCCGCGCGGGCGCGGCGGAATTGATCAAGAAGCCCTTCTTCCCCGCGGAACTGATAGCCCAGGTCAAAAGGCACCTTCACATCGCCAGCGACATTCTGTGAGCGCTCCCCCGCCGGCCTTTCCCATTCCCGGCATTCCTTTGCACCCTCATCACGGTGGAGGCGGCATATGAACCATCCCAGGACATGCGTGTTTCTTTTTCTCGCCGCCACCGCGCTTTGGTGCGCGCGCGCCCAGGGGGATGATCCGCTCTATTCCCCCCCGCCCCCGGACGCGCAGTCACGCTGGGCGAGCTTTGAAAACCCGTCCATGGCCAGGGGGGGCGGCGGAACCGCCAACAAGGGCGGCAAGGGCGCGGCGTTTTCCCCCATAAAAGCGGGTGAGACCAAGGTGCTTCTCGAAACGGCGGGGGCGGGAACCATTCACCGCATGTGGTGCACCCTTCAGGACCGATCCCCCGAGTCGCTTCGGTCGCAGGTGCTGCGTTTTTACTGGGACGGCGCGGAGCGGCCCGCCGTTGAAGTGCCCTTGGGTGATTTCTTTGGCGCCGTTTTCGGCAGGGCAAAGCCATTTGAAAGCGCGCTTTTCAGCAGTCCGGAGGGGCGCTCCTTCACCTGTTGTGTTCCCATGCCCTTCCGCAGGGGCGCCAGGGTGACGCTTACCAACGAATCCGGCAGGGATTTGCCCCAGTTTTTTTATGACATTGACTGCACCCTGGCCGCGGCGCACGAGGGCGAGCCCCTCTATTTCCACGCGGTGTGGCGGCGCGACCCCGCCACCGTTTTGGCGCGGGATTTTGAGGTGCTGCCGCGAGTCGCGGGTGCGGGGCGTTTTCTGGGCGCGCATATTGGTGTTTCCGGGGCCGCGGCCTATTCGGGATGGTGGGGCGAGGGCGAGGTGAAGATGTATCTGGACGGGGACGGGGAATGGCCGACCATTGTCGGCACAGGCACGGAGGACTACATCGGCACGGGTTACGGCCAGGGTGAATTCAGCCACCAGTTTCAGGGGTGTTTCCTCTCCGACAACGAAAGGCGGCTGTGGTCCTTTTACAGGCTGCATGTGCCCGATCCGGTGTGGTTTCACCGGGACATCAGGGTCACCCTCCAGCAAATGGGCGGGGCCAACAAGCGCGAGGTGCTCCGCATGAAGGACCAAGGAGCCCCAATGATTCCCGTGACAGTGGACGGACTCACCCATCTTCTTGCGGAGGGCGCGCAAAAGCCGGTGGAGTCGCCGGAGTTTTCCCCGGACAGTTGGGTGAACTTCTACCGGAGTGACGATGTGTGCTCGGTGGCCTTTTTCTATCTGGACAAGCCGGAAAACGGTCTGCCCCCCATTGCGCCTTGCGCCGAACGTGTGGCCGGTTTGAAACCGTGAGTTCTGAAAAACACCATATGCCCGAAGATAAAAAAAACAAACGTGTTTTTGATGATGGGGAAGACTTGGAATGTGTGGGAACCTGTTTCGCGTGTGTTCCCGACTGCCCACGCAGGCCCCAAAAACACAACAGCCCCCCTGAACAGGGTGATGTCAAGGCCCCCCGCCGGTCCAATGCGCCGAAAAAGGCCCAAAAAAGACGCGAGGAAAAATAGGCCCTACTGCTTTGCCGCAGTGGTCTCCCCCCCGGAGGCGTCGGATTTAATCTCCCCCTCCCGGACCGGCAGATACCTCTCCGGATTCAACGCCGCCTCGTTTGTTTCCACTGTCATCACGTGTTTCGCCTGATCAATGTACCGTTTCAGGATCTCGTTGCAGCGTTCCTGGCGAATCAGGCCCCTGATTTTGGCCTGTGACTTTTCATAGGTGATTTCACCCGGCTCGTTTACGTTCACCACCTGCATGAGGTGCCAGCTTGTTTTGTGGTTGATGGGCTCGGAAAGCTCCCCCGGTCTCATGGAAAACATCAGGGCCGCCACTTCGGGGATCACATTTTGCGGGGAGGCCTCCTGGACGAGTCCGCCGGTTTCCTGCACATTTGGCGCCTCGGACACCTCCCGGGCAACCGATTCAAAGGATTCCCCGGAGGTGATGCGCTTGTGCGCGTTGAATACGGCGGTGCGGGCCGCCTCCTTCATGTCCGGGGTGTCCCCCTTCACAAAAATCACGAGGTGGTAGAGGTCCGCCGTTTTTTCATGGCGCGTCATCAACCCCTTTCCCTTCATTGTCTCGTACTGTGTTTTAACCTCCTCGTCGGAGACTTCCACCCCCTGGGTGCGCAGACGCCTGAATTCCTCCACGGCCAGCTTGTCCCTGATTTCCGCGCGCAGGGTCTGCTCGTCCAACCGCTGCCTTTCAAGGTATTTTTTATAGCGTTCATCACTGCCGATGAGGCCCTTCCCCCGCTGGTATTCCCGCTCCACCGCGTCATCCGGAATCTGGATTTCATTGGTGGCGAGTATGCGCAGCACGCGGGCGTCCACCATTTCATCCAGCGATGACTTGAGGAACCCCGCATCCGGCATGAAGGGCCTCCGCGACGCCATGGTGATTTTGGCGAGGCGCATGGTGATGTCCCGGTCGTAATCGTTGAGGGTTATGACCTGCCCCCCCACTTTGGCCACCCATTCACCTTTGTTGTCCGGTGACGCCGTAGTCTCCGGCGGGGATTGGGTCTCCGGTTCGGGGGCGGCCGGCGCCGCTTCCGCCGGGGGCGGGGGTGTTTGCGGAACAAGCACCTGCGCCGCCTCTTCCGGCTTCACCCCCACCGCGCCGGGAATATTTTTTTCCGGCTGCGGCGTGGTGTCCGCCGGAGGGGAGGGGGATTTCGGTGAACAGGACACGGCAAGCAATGCGGCGAGAACGGCGGCTGTCGCAAAATAACGCATGGCATTCTTCCATTGCACACCCTTGCGGGCTGTTGTTAAATCAAACCGGGCGGCAACCGGAACCCCGCTGCCGCCCGGTTTATGTTTCAGAGGTTAACGGTCTTTCCAGTGGCCGCCGACTTGTAAATGGCCTCAATAAGCGCAACGGCGTTGCGGCCCTCCCGGCCGTCAATGAGGGGCGCGCGGCCCGTGAGTATGGCCTTGGCGAAGTCCTCGATCTGGCGGCGGTGCCCCTCGGTTTTCAGGCTGCTGAGGGGATCCCCCGCGCCGGAGCCCAGCTCGGACTCCCTGCTGAGCATCGCCTCCACCTTCGCGTCCACCGCCTTGCGCTTTTTGAACTGCCAGGACTTGATGGCGCCGTCCTCGATGCAGGCGCTTCCCTCGCTTCCATGCACTTCCACCCGGGCGGGATGTCCAGGCCAGATGGCGGTGCTGCCCTCGATGACCCCGAAGGCGCCGTTCTCGAAACGGAGTGTGGCCGTGGCCAGATCCTCCACCTCCAGCTTCTCATGCAGCGCGCGGGTCACCTGGGCGTTCACCGAAACCACCCGCCCCATGAACCACTGAAGCAGGTCTATCTGATGGATGCCCTGGTTCATGAGCGCGCCGCCGCCGTCCAGTTTTTTTGTGCCGCGCCAGGCGCCGCTGGCGTAATATTCGGGGGAGCGGTACCACTTGATGTAGGCGTCGCCCAGCACCAGTTTGCCGAAGCGCCCCTGCTCGATGGCCTTTTTCACCAGGAGCGTGCCGTCGGCAAAGCGGCTTTGGAAAATGCAGCCCAGCCTCACCCCCGCCTTTTCCGTGGCGGCGATGATGCGGTCAATGCGCTTGGTGCTCACCTCAAGGGGCTTTTCGGAGAGGATGTTCTTTCCCGCCCGGGCGCAGTCCTCGGCGATCTCGGCGCGGAGTCCGCTCGGCACGCACAGGCACACCGCCTGCACGTCGGGCCGCTGGAGCATTTTCTTGTAGTCGGTGTAAACGTCCACGCCGTACTTGTCACCCAGACGGCGGCCCGTGGCTTCCACCACGTCGGAAACCGCCACAAGTTTCGCCGCCTTCACCCCCTGAATGGCCGCCGCATGAACGGGACCGATGTTGCCGCAGCCGATAATCGCAAAACCCACCTTGGCCATGGTTTTCTCCTTGTTTATGGAATCCAGTGAAAAATCGAAAACTTGCGCAATTTTACACCATCCATGCGCCGCGATTCCCAAAACGCGCTGTGCCGGACATCATTTGACGCTTATTTTCGCGCTGCCGCTTTTAATCACGAGCATCCTCATCGGTTCCGCATAAAACCAGCCCGTCCCCGCACCGGCAAGCTGCGCCTCATCGGCCGCCTCCGGGCCCGCCCCCCACACTTCCACCGGCCTGGGCAGGGGCCGCACCGCTGTGTATACCGCCATTCCCGGAACCGGGTCCACCCCGAGTTCCAATTGTCCCGCAGCGTCATCCCATCGTGCCGAAATGTCCGCGGAGGAGTTCACATGCACGGTGTCACTGTTTCTTTGCACGCGGCAATGCCGGATTTCCGGGGAAAGGCCGCGCAGCCTGAGCTCGTTGACCAGGATGTTCTCCGGGTTGATGTCGGCGGGGTTGGGACGGTTGTCCACCATGTTCCATGAATCGGGATAGGTGCCTGTGCTCGGACCGGTGGTGTACTGCTGCCACATCGCGGAATTTGTGATGCCCTGCGCTATCTTTTTCCAGTCAAAGGACTTGTCAAACTCCGCCAAATCCTGGAGGGCGTAGGCGTACACCAGCCCGCACCAGACCACGGGCAGGCCCAGCCAGGAATGGGTGAAGAAGGTGGAACCCATGACGGAAATCACGTTGTAGCGCATGGTGGGATACCCGTCCATGTCCCACAGATACAGGAAGGGCAGCCCGGTCATCGCCCAGTAACGGGCATGTGCCAGATAATTGCCGTCTCCGGTCAAACGGTAGGCTTCGGTATAGGCCCGGACGGCCTGGGCGGCGGCGAGAATATCCGGTTGGTAAAGGGGACACTCCCAAGTCTGGGAGCCGCGGGGCACCTCGTAGCCGTCCATGTTCTTCAGCGCCTCAAGGGCCTCGGCCGCCAGCGCATCGTCTCCGGAAAGACGTGCGGCGCGCAGAATGACAAACAGGGGTTGTGCCTGCTGGCCGAGGGTGTGGTCTCCTGGAACACCGAGCTTTTCATGCTGTTTTCCGGCGGGATGCCAGCGCCAATACCCCTCTTCCCTCCCCCCCAGCCGTTTTTGGGCGGTGTCGCGCAGGTTTTCCAGGGCTGTGGCGGTGAACCCCCTCAGGAAGGGCAGTTCCCCGAGCAGAATATGCGCCCCGGCGCTGCTCCAAAGATATTGCGGCCCCTGCTCTGCCATGGCCCTTTCCAGAACACGTGCGGTGCGGTGCGGGACGGTTTGGTTGATCGAAGGCTCCTGCGTCTGAACCAGGGCCAGCAGTTGGGGGACAATGTGGGCGGTGTGGTTGCCGGAATTCCAGCCGACGCAATGGGCCCAGCCGGGCGGGTCTTCACTCCAGACGCTGTCGTACCCCTTCAGGCAGAGGGCCAGTTCCTCCTCCCATGGGCGGGGCTGGGGCGAGGGCTCGGGCATGCCGAAAAGGTCAAAGTAATGCCTGTATGCCTCCAGCACCAGGCCGCCCTTGTGAGGCCCCCGGACAATGCCGCCCTCATCATGGTTGTCGACACTGTCCAGCACAAGCCAAAACTCAAGGGTGATTTTTTCACCGGCGTTCATTTTGTGGGGTATTTCCGCGGCAAAGGTGTTTTCCCCGACATGATCGCCAACGGACGGCGCAAACAATGACATGCGGGCATGCTCCCCCCCGTCTCCCGGTTTGGGCGCGTCGAACCAGGCAGCCGGGAACTGCTTTCCGGCGGCCCAGTCCTGATGGGGATTCCAAAGGAGCGCCATGAGCATGCCGCCGCCCTGCACCGCCATCACGGGCGAGGCGATTTTGTGGAGCGCGGGCACGCGGCGCTCGTTGAGGGGCCATGCCAAATCCCGTTCGGAGGAGGACGCCTCCGGTCCCTCCAAATACTCAAGGCCGCCGAAGAGGGCGAAGTCCTTCGCTGCGCCCCATGCGCCCTCCCCGGCCAGCATTGCAGGTCCGTGGAATGCGGCCAGTTCAAGGGGTTCCACCGCCTGGAGGGTGCAGAGCGCGTGTATCCTGTTGTTTTGCCAGTCCGGGGTAAGGCGTATAAGCACGGGCTGGCCCAGAATTTCACCCCGCGCCTCGGCGAAATTTTCCGAAATGTCGCCGTCCTGGATTTTCAGGGAGGCCTTTTTCATTTGTCCGTCGGCGGTGCGGAGCATACCCTCGGCAAGGGGATAGATGACACCCGCCCTCCGGAATTCCCCGCCGCGCATCACTTCGGCAATGAGGTAGGTTTGCCTGTCCATGTCTTCAGCGGCCTTCACGCGCATTTTGCCCGTGTCTTTGCGCATTACCCCCGCGAACCGTGTGCCGTCCGGCTCCTCCCTCACGATTCCGGTATATTCTTTGGGTTCCGGAGGGAAGACGTGGAGGGTGTGCTGCAACGGCATCCCCTCCAGGGAACGGCCGGATGCGTCAATGTCAATGAGAATATCCCCCATCCGATCAGCCGTGATTCCGTCCCAGGAGAGAACGGCCTTTTCCCCGGGCGCAAGGTCGGGAATTATTGCATCCGCAAAGGGGCCGCCGGAGAGCATTTCCGGCTCGTCACCCTTTGCGCGGGGAAGGCGGATGGCGGAAACGCCCACCCTGTCCGCACCGGTGTAATAGCCGAGCCCCCCGTTCTTCACGGGGACACGAATACCGAAGGGACGCCCCGCCAGCGCCAGCGGCGAGGTGGGCGTTGCCCCGCCAAAGACAAGGCGCGGGGTGTGGGCGGCAACCCACAGGGACGTGGAGCGCGCGCCTTCGGGCGCGGCGTCCATCTTCAATGGCAGCATGCGGCCAAAGGCCAGCGGCAGCCAGCACTCACCCGCACCCACGGGGAAGACGCGTTTTGCGGAACCCATGGACAGGGCAACCTCGCCCGGCACGGGTGACTCCACGCGGAGCATGGCCACCCCCGAGTTTTTTTCCGTCAGCGCGTCGACCGCTGGAACCATTGCGGCAAGCACCGGACCGCCCCACACCGCCCAGTCATAATTGGTGTCGCCGTTGATGGCTTCGGTGGCAAGGGTGATGGAAACGGTTTTGCCCGCCCACGGGGAGAGATCCGCCGCCAAGGGCCGCCATTCGCTCCGTACCACGTCGGTGCGGAACACAAGCCCATCATCCACATAGGCGGAGAAACGCACTCCGTTGGGATGCTTTGGCCCATCCCAGGGCACCCCCTCGCGGATGCCCGGAACGGCATGAAGAAACACCGGCGGCCCTGCGGGGATAAAAATGCCGTCATACCTTACTTTGGATTCCCCCTGCGGTCCGGGATGGAGGAAAATGCCGGCCATAACCTCGTTTTCAATGCTTTCCCGCCGGGAGGCCGAGGTGGTCGGCGCGTTTTCCAGGACCGCACCGTCGAATGCCTGCACGAAATCTGTTTTGATCTCGATGGTGGCGTACTGTGCGGCGGGCATTTCCGCCTGGGAAAGATAGGAGAGAACAAGCAGGGCGTAAAGCGCGGACATGGTCCGTACCTCCGTTTGGCGCGGTGCGCGCTGTTGGAAAGCATGCTGTGCGGGGTTAGTTGCCTGGTCTGCGGTTGAGCAGAATCAGCACCGCCCCGGCCACTGCAATGCCAATCCAGACGGCAAAGCCCAGCGGGGGCTGCGTCAGGATTTCAGGGGCTTTGCCGATGAAAACCAGCCCGGAAGCCAGTCCGCCGACAATAAGCAGTAGGACACCCGCAATCGTCATTGTGTGCCGCCTTGTCCGGTTGGTGTTCAGCCGTCCAGCAGTTCTTCCATGCGGAACCGGGCGTAGCCCGAGTCGGGCGCGTTTTTCCACCCGCCCTTTTCATCGCAAGACTCAAAGGCCGCCCAGAATTCGCCGTCCGTCGGCGCATAGGCCACGCTCATCACGTCCCAGTCGTTGTCGTCGAGCATTTCCGTGTTGTGCGCCACGGTGGCGGCGATGGTGAGGGTTTCCTCCGGGCCGATTTTGCGGGGCTCGCCCGCCTCGATGACCCTGGTGCCGCGCACCGGGAACACGTATTCCGCGCCGGTTTCATAGGCGCGAATCATGTCGTGCATGGGCTTGTGGCAGGTGGTGTAGGTGCTGCCGCCGAAATCCCGGCCCCAGGGGTTGCCCGTGTTGTCCGGATCGCCGGGGCCGTCGTCCGCCGCCTGTAGGGCGCGGGTGCGGCTGCCGAAGGCCGTGTCGGCGCGCATCACGGCCTCCGCCATTGGCAGGCCGTAGTGGAGCGTCTTGCCGTCCGGGCCGGTCCAGGCGGCGGCGTGCTCCTTGGGGTCGTTGGCGAAAAATGTTTCACAGCACTCAAAATTGGTTTCAAAGGCGGCGGCGCGCGGATTGAATTCGGCGGAACCGAAACGCGCCGGGTCGCCGTCGGCGATGAGGTAGTTGTAACCGATGGTGTGCTGTGCGCCCTCGATGAGCCGCACCGCGTCCTCCAGGCAGGAGGCCTCCTCAAGCAGGGCGCGGGCCATCAGCGTCCAGGGGGTGCCGTCAAGCTCCTCGCGCGCGCTGAACGCCCCCACTTCCGACAGGGACAGCCCCTTGGCGTTCATGCCCGCCAGGCAGCCAATCACGCCCGCATAGCCGATGGTGGCGAGGGCGTTGCCCTTTTCGGGCCGGTAGACCGTGATGAGCCGGTCCTCGTGCATGCCCGTCTGGGACATCCAGTCGAGGTTCCGTATGGCGAACATTTTTCCGTCCACCGTCCGGGAGCCCCACGCCGCGAACATGGTGCAGGACATGGGGCGCTGCTGGGCGAGGTTTTGGAGAGCCGCGACGGCTTCCCCGTCCAGGAATTCAAAGGCGCGCTCCTCGCGCTTGTACAGGTCAAAGTTGGTGGCGGCAACAATGCGCTCGATGTCGGCGACGGTGAGTTCGACCCCGGCCGAAGTCGCTCCCTCCGCAATGCCGCTCATCTCGTCAAGATAGCGTTCCGGCGTGTGGGGTTTCATCCGCGCCCAGGCATTGTCCAGAATGTTGAACACCACGAATTCCGGCAGTCCCGCGGCCTCAAATATCTTCACCAGCCGGGTGGCGTTGCGCTTGATCTGCGGACCCAGCAGCGCCCCGTACTGGCGTCCCATCTCGTCGGGCGTGCCGCGCAGGGACGCCACAGGCAGGATGCCGCAGGGGGTTTTGTAGAATCTGAGGGAGCCCCCGCCTGAAACCTTTGTCTCCCCCAGCCTGACCGCGTCCGCATGCACTGTTTTCACATCCAATACTCCTGTTTTCGAGACACGGGAAGTTTAGCAACAACAGGGCGATCATGCAATGCGGCGGCCAAAAAAAACACGCGGGGCGGAGCCGTCCCCGCCCCGCGTGCTGATGCGGGCATAAAACAGGCTACTTCAACTGCTGCCCCTTGTACTCGCCGGTCAGGGACTCCAGGAATTTCACAATATCGTCCTTTTGCTGCGCGGTAAGGGTGACGTCGGACTGGTATTTCGCCATCACCTCGACCGCCTTGCCGAGATCATCCGTGGAGGAGTCGTGGAAGTACGGGAAGGTGATCTTGATGTTGCGGAGGGTGGGCACCTTCACGCGAAAGCGGTCGCCCTCCTTCTGGGTGACGTTGAACCGCCCGTAGTCGGGCTTGTGCACATTGCCCCGGTCGCCGAAATAGTCGTCGCGCAGGCCCATCAGCTCGAAGGACTTGCCGCCCAGGATGCTGCCGCAGTGGCAGTTTGAGCAGCCGATTTCCTTGAAGGTTTCCAGGCCGCGCTGCTGTTCCGCGGTGAGCGCGGCCTTGTCGCCCTTCAGAAACCTGTCATAAGCCGAGGGGGTGATCAGCGTGCGCTCGAATTCGGCGATGGCGTCAACGTAGTTGTCCTTCTTGTAACCGTCGGGGTAAACCGCCAGGAAGGCCTGGGTCATTTCAGGATCCTGGGAGAGTTTGGCGGTGACCTCGTCCCAGTTCGACGCCATTTCCACCGGATTGTTCACGGGACCGTCGGCCTGCTCCGCAAGGTTCGCCGCGCGGCCGTCCCAGAACTGGATGAACTGGAAGCCGGAATTGTAGACGGTCGGCGCGTTGATGTCGCCCATCTGCCCGCCCACGCCGGTGGAGAATTTCGACTGGTCCGTGCCGCCCTTGTCCAAACCGTGGCAGGAGGCGCAGGCGATGGTGTCGTCTTTGGAAAGGCGCTTGTCATGGAACAGTTTGTCGCCCAGCGCCACCTTGGCCGGGTTCGCGTCCACGGAATCCGGCAGGGGCTGAAGCACCTCGGACTTCAGGTTCTCCGGGATGCCCGCCGGGGCGTGCAGTTTGGCGCGCATGGACCGGGCCCAGTTTTTCAGGGTGGCCTTTTCGTCCGCGTTCAGCAGGTGGTTCCAGTGCATGATGAGATAATGCGGCGGCGGCATGTTTCCCGCCTCGACCACGTATTCAAGCTTGGCCAGCGCCGCCTCGGAAACCGGTTTGCCCCCCATCAATTCCGAAACGTAATCCGCGTGCTTGACCGCCGTGGTGATGTCATAGGTCATGAGTTGTTTGGCGATGGGAAGCCGCCCGTAAAGGGGAAGCGTCGGGTTTTCACTGTGGCAGATGGCGCATTTGGCCGAGAGGATCGCCCCCACCTTGGCCGTTTCCGCGTCATCGGAGGTGAAGGAGGCGAGCTTTGTGGGGGGCGGCGGCACAAACAGGTTCATTACCGGGAGCGCAAGCCCCGCAATACCCGCAAGCACAACCAGCACGGCAATCTTTTTCTTCATGTTCATGTCCCCTTGACGTAGAGTTTTTCCATTGCAACCGGCGTTATCCGACCGCATTTTTATGATACACAAAGTGCGGCTAAAAAGAAAGATTTCCTAATTAGGAGTATTGCTAAACAAGAAGTGCGCTTTTTAAGGGGTGATGGCGTGAGACTAAAGCCACATCCCCTCCTCCTCGGTGCAGATACACGACACGGTTTCCGGGATGCGGGGGATGATGGCATCCAGCCGGGCCAGCAGCGCCGCCTTGTCCTGCGGCAGGCGGCCCCCCAGCGAAAGCATGTTTGACACGTGGTTCATGCGGAAAAGGGTGTTGTTTAGTTCCAATCCGCCGAGCATGCCCCGCGCCTCCAGCAGAATGGCGTGGTCCGTGAGCGGCTGGAATTCGCCCCGCCGCGTCCAGGTCATCAGCGGCGTGTGCGGCACAATCATGGCGGTCAGGAAGGAGAGGTATTGGGGCTGCATGGCGTTGACCACGCGGATGGTGCCTTGGATGTGCTCTTCCGTCAATGCCGCGCCACCCGCCCCCAGCAGCACAATGGCGGAAAGGCTGATGTTGGCCTCCCGCGCCCTGCGGGCCATTTCGATCATGTCCCCCGGTGCCGCCCCCTTGCGGATGAGTTCCAGCACGGCGGCACTGCCGCTTTCCAGCCCCAGATACCCCAGCGAAAAACGCAGGGCGCGCAGTTCGGCGAGTTCCTCCGGGCCGAGCCGGATCAGATCACGGGCGTTGGTGTAGGCGGCAATGCGCTCCAACCGCGGGAATCGTTCGTTCACATGGGCGCAGAGCGCGGCAAAAGGCGCAAATCCGGCGCTCAGGGCGTCCCCGTCGCAGACGAACACCCGCCGCGCGCCGGGATAAAGCCGGGCGGCCTCGTCCACATCCGCAAACACCTCGTCCAGGGGACGCACCCGGTGCTTTTTTTCAACATACATGGCGCAAAAGGCGCAGCGGTTGTGGCTGCACCCCACAGTGAGCTGAATCAGCACACTGTCCGCCTCGCTGGGCGGGCGGTATATCCTGCCCTCAAAAGCCACGTGTCACCTCTGGTTTTTCAAAATGGGGATCGCAAATGTCAGCCTCAGTATATGCACGCATCCAGCAACGCCAGCACCTCCTGCAGCACGTCATCAGAGGCTTTGCCGATACGTTTGGCGGCGCGGGCGTTGAAATCTATTGACTTGACCTGTTCGACCATCACAAATCCGGTGACCTTTGCCGCCGCGCCGACGGAGACGTGAAAAGGAAACTTGCGGTCGGTGTTTGTCAGGGGGCACACGATTGCCAGCCGGATGTGCTTATTGAATTCCGTGTTGCTGATTACCAGAGCGGGGCGGCGTCCCTTTTGTTCATGCCCGGACTGCGGGTCAAAGGTGACGGAAATGTAATCACCCTTTTGCGGGACATATTCAGCCACCTACCATTCCTCCCTGCCAACGGGTTCGCCCCATCCCGTTTCTCCCGCTTCGTATTCCTTTGGGATTTGGGCGAGCAATTCCCTGAGGTTTCGCCTTCCCCGAATCCGTTTCACCGGGGTAATGACAATCGCCCCGTCTTTGGCAGACACCTCGACTTCGTCTCCAACAGCCACGCAAGCCCCCTCAAGCACTTCCCGTGTTATGCGGAGCCCCTGGCTGTTGCCCCATTTTTGAATTTTTGTAACCATGGCTAACATTCCTGTGTATATACATAGTATATCCGTGGCATTGCTTCATGTCAACAGGTTTCCGGCAGCCCCCCATTGGCCGGAACACCATGCGCTGATGGATGCGGGCAAGTTTCACTTGTCCGTGAGCACGTTCCCGCCGGTGTTTTTGTTCTTGCCGCCGTTGTCCACAAGCTGGACGCCGTTGCGCGCCAGGGTGTTGTTGGAGAAGACGAAGTTGTTGCCGCCGAGCACCGCCCCGCGCCCGTTGTCGGCGATGCGGCAGCCGGTGATGGTGTAGTCGCGCACGTTGCCCTCGACAAGGATGCCCGTGCCCTTGTTGTGGCGGATGGTGAGGCCGGAAAGGGTGAAGGAGCCGCCGCGCACCACCATGCCGTTGTGCGCGCCCGGCTTGCCGTAGGCCCCGCCGTTAAAGATGGTGCCGCCCGCCACCGCCAGCACGGCCCCCCTGCCCTCCACAAGGATTTGCTCCTCGTCGCACGAGGCCGCCCAGCATCCGGCAATGCTGGTGTAGGCGTTGTCGGTCTGGACCAGGCCGTGGGTGCAGCTGTCTATCGTCGCGTGGGTGATGAAAATCTCCCGGTTGGACGGCGCGCCGGGGCCGCCGCCTATTTTTACGGCCGTTTCCAGGCCGATGATGTCCGTGGTGAGGATGTGGACGCCGCCGTTGTTGCCCGTCAGTTCCACACCCACGCTCTTGTGCTCGTCGCGGGTGAAGCCCACGATGCGCCCGCCGAGGAGGCGCACCTCGCTGCCCCTGGCCACCTCCAGCCCCTTTCCCGTGACACCCCACATCACGCACTGGATCAGCGCCGTCGTGTCCGCCACCTCGCGGGTCAGGATGCCGCTGCCCATGCGGATGTCCCCGTCGCCCGTCAGCAGCAGTTGGGAGAAGACCGACCGCTCCACCCCGCCCAGGCAGGCGATGGCGGCGCTTTCCAGGGGCTTGGACGCCCCCGCCGCGCAGACGCACAGGTCGCGCACCGTCACCTCGCGGCAGGAGCAGCCCTCCTTCCACGCAATGCAGTGCTCCGGCCCCGCGTGCAGTAGCACCGAACAGAACCCGTCACCCGTCAGGGACAGCCGGTCCGCACTGGCAATGGTGATGGTGCGGGTGAGCCGGTACCGGCCCGCCGGGAAATGGACCCGTCCTCCCCCGGCTTTCACCGCCCCGTCCACCGCCGCCTGCACCGCGTCCGTGTCGTCCGTTGTTCCGTCCCCTTTCGCGCCCAAATCGCGCACGGAAAAGACCGCCGGACCCGGTGCGGGCGACGCCGTGGAGGTTCCTTCCGTGCCACCAAAGGCGGCAAAGCCCGCCAACCCCGCCGCGCCCGCCGTCAACCCCAAAAAGGCCCGCCGCGCCGCCGTCTCGGATGCAATGTGCTCTGTCATGTTCCGCTCCTTGTTTGTCATGGAGGTCATTACAAGGGAAAGACGGGGTGATTTTCAATGATAGTCATGCGGAAAACCGGCGGGACGACATGGGCGTTGCCTCCCATGGAAAATCGTGGTAAAATAGAGTATGTATTCGTTACTAATAAGTATGTAAAAAGAAAGGACTGGCAATGAGGGCAATTGTGGCGGACCGGGGCCAGGTGACCATACCCAAGGCGTTGCGTCAGCGTTTGGGCATCGCCCCCCGGACGGTGCTCGAATTCCGCGAGGACAACGGGCGGCTTGTGGCGGAAAAAGTGGCGGAGACCGATCCGGTCACGGCGGTGCTCGGCTGCCTGAAACTGGACCGTCCCACAGACGATCTCCTGGCGGACATGAGGGGCGGGATGTGATCACCGCTGTTGACACCAGCGTCCTGATAGATGTGTTCAGGAACGATCCCCGGTTTGGCACCTTGTCCGCGGATGCGTTACGGCGGTGCATCCAAGAGGGCAGGATTGTGGCCTGTGATGTTGTTTTCGCGGAACTCGCCGCGCTTTTCCCCTCCCCCAGGGCCTTCCGGGAGGCTGTGGGCGCGCTTAACCTTGACTTTTCCCCCATGGAGCAGGAGTCCGCCCTCCTCGCCGGGGACATGTGGCGGAAATACCGCGCCCAAGGCGGGGACCGGCAGCGGGTCGTCGCGGATTTTCTTGTCGCCGCGCACGCCCTGCGCCAATGCGACCGCCTGTTGACGCGGGATCGCGGCTTCTACCGAAAATACTTCAGCAAACTGAAGGTGATGGACCCGTCAAAATAGGCCATCGGATGGTCATATTTCCGGGGTGTTCGTCTTCAAAATACAATAGGCTGCCCTTCATCCGCATTCTCTGGACAGGCGACTCCACAAACATACTTTTCTACCCTCAGGGCCTTCTTGCCGTGTTCACGCGCCCCGTGTATAGTGGTTTTGCCAACAGGAGACGGGTTGCATGAACAAGTTTGCGCTTTTTGCGGCTTCATTGGCGTCACTGTGGTCCTGCGGGGCCGGGGCTGCGGAGAACATCGCCCTGGGCGCTGCCTGCACCTTCGAACCCGCGCCGAACTACGCGCACTGCACCGACGCGGGCGACGCGAAACAGCTCACGGACGGGGAGTATGTGCAGGGGCATTTCTGGACACAGCCGGGCACGGTGGGCTGGTCCGGCGGCGGCCAGATCATCATCACGCTGGATCTGGGCGCGGACAAGCCCGTCTCCGGGGTGTCCTTCAGCACGGCGGCGGGGGCGGCGGGGGTCGAATGGCCCAATTCCATTTCCCTCCTTGCGGCGGGCGAGGACGGGCTCTTTCATGACGTGGGCGAACTGACCGCCCTGAGCGCCCGGCAGGCCGCGCCGCCCGCCGAAGGATACGCCCTGCACCGGTTCAGCACCAACGCCCTGCGCATCCATGCCCGGAAACTGGCACTGGTAATCTTCGGCGAGCCCTTTGTCTTCTGCGATGAGATTGAGGTGCTGAAGGGCGGGGACGCCTGGGTGAGCGAGCCGCTGCCCGGCACCGGTGTGGCCGACCTGCGCGCGCACATCGCCCGGCTGCTGACGCACAACGGCGTGAAGCGCCGCATCACTGCGGACATCGCGGCGGTGCGCCGCGCGGTGGAGGATCTTGACGCGGAGGAGCGTCAGCCCGTCATGGACGAACTGGACGCCGTGGCGGCGGAACTGGGTGCGCTATCCGCCGAATACGGGCCCGATTTCAAGACCATCCTGCCGCTCAACCCCGCGCATGCGCGGGTCTTTGCCGCGCTGGCACGGGTGTGGCAAGAGAAGGGGTTGCGGGAACTTGCGGTCTGGGCCGCCGATCCCTGGCACCGCATGGAACTCTGCCCCGCACTGCCCGGTCCCGCCGGGGCCGACGCCGTCCGGCTGCATTTGGACATGATGCGGAACGAAATCCGTTCTGTGGCGTTCAACATGGCCGCCGTTGAGGACATGGAACTGGACATTGAAATTTCAGGGCTGCCGGAAGGCCTGCAAACATTCTGCATCGAGGCGCGCGGCGCGGCCTGGACCGACACGCACACGGGCGAGCCGGTGGCGGCGGCGCTGCTGCCCCTGGAGGGGGCCGGGAACCGCTTCAAGCTGCGGCTGGTGCCGGGCCTTGTGCGGCAGGTGTGGCTCACGGTCAACACGCGGGAACTGCCGCCGGGGGTTCATGAACTCATGGTGACGGCGGGCGGCCAGCCGCTCCCGCTGACCATTCAGGTCTATCCCTTCCGCTTTCCCGACCGGCCCACGCTGCACATGGGCGGCTGGGATTACACCAACATGCCCAGCTTTTACGAGGCAACGGAAAAGAACCGGGACGCGCTGGTGAAAATGCTGCGCGAATATTTCGTGGACTCGCCCTGGGCCGTGTCCACCGCCATGCCCTTTGGCGTCCATGACGCGTCGGGCGCGATGACCGCGCCGCCCGACACGGCCAATTTTGACGCATGGCGTAGACTCTGGCCCGACGCGCGGAGGTACTGTGTCTTCGCCGCCGTGGGTGACAAATTCCAGCAGTGGCCCATGGGCACCCCAGAGTTCAACCGCGCCGTGGGCGACTGGGCGGTATTCTGGGACGGTTACATGCGCGGCGCGGGCCTGGACCCGGCGCAGTTGCTGGTGCTGCTGGTGGACGAGCCTTTCGAGGCCAAGATGGACGCCGTCATCACCGCATGGGCGCGGGCGATCCACGCCTCCGGCGCGGGCATCCGCGTGTGGGAGGATCCAACCTACACGGACATGGCAAAAGCCACCCCGGAAATGATCGCGGAATGCGACGTGCTTTGCCCCTACCGCAAACTGTTTTACGAGGGCGGCGACGCGTACCGCGCGTTCTTCGCCGAACAGCATGCCGGGGGGAAGAAACTGGAGTTTTACTCGTGCAGCGGGCCGATGCGCCTGCTCGATCCCCACACCTACTGCCGCCTCCAGGCGTGGGACTGCTGGCGTTACGGCGCGGAGGCAACCTATTTCTGGGCCTTCGCCGACGGGGCGGGCGGTTCCTCCTGGAATGAGTATCCCCAGCCGCGCGCGGCCTACACCCCCCTGTTTATTGACCCGGAAACGGTGACGGCGGGCAAGCATCTGGAGGCCATGCGCGAGGGCGTGGAGGACTACGAATATTTTGTCATGCTTGACAAGGCCGTCAAGGACGGGAAAGGCGCCGCCGCCGACCGCGAAGCCGCCGCAAGGCTGCTCCGCGAACTGCCCGATCGTGTGTGCGCCGCGATGCCGGACAAGGGCCGCGCCCGCTGGGAACTTTCCGCGCTGCCAAACCGCGCGGACACGGCGCGGCTGGAGATTTTGCGCGCGCTGATGCGGCTGGAGCATGGGAACGCATCCCCGCAGGCGGAACAATAGGAACAGGATGGCCATGAAAAACCAAATAAACCGGCGGAATGCGCTGAAAACACTGGCATTGGGCGCGACGGCGGGTGTTGGCGGGATGCAAAATGTCCGCGCCGCGACGGCGGATGCCGGTGCGGTTCGGGAGTCTGTTTCAGTGGATGTGCTTGTGTGCGGCGGCGGGCCGGCGGGCATTGCGGCGGCCATGATGGCCGCCACCCAGGGCTGTGACACGCTGCTGGTGGAACGTTTTGGCCGTCTGGGGGGAATGGCGGTACAGGCGCTGGTGGGGCCGCTTATGGGGGATGTCCGGAGTGAATGGGTGGACGGCATTCTTGGACGCATCGGCGGCCGTGTTGTGGATTATGAGTTCATCGATCTCGCCTATGCCGACATCCTTTCCGGGGTGGGCGCCAAATTTTTCCTGCACACGCCCGTAGCCGCCCCCCTTTGCGAGGGCGGGCGCGTTGCCGGTGTGAGGTTTCTCACCAAGCAGGGAATGGCGGAGGCAAGGGCAAAGGTGACCGTGGACGCCACCGGTGACGGGGACATAGCCTTTGGCGCGGGTGCCGGATATGACCAGGGACGCGGCGCGGGGGAATCCTGGCAGGCGGACGGTCTGTGCCAGCCCATGTCGATCATGTTTCGCGTCTCCGGTGTCCGGCACGCCGAATCCATGGAGGCGCTGGGTGGACGGCGTGAATTCCGTTTTCCCGACGGACGCACCTGGAATGAGGTGACCCGGGACGCGCACGCAAGGGGTGAACTGCCGCCAACAGTCGGTTTTGTGCGGACGTACCCCTCCATCCGAGAGGATGAGCGGGTGATCAATGCCACCCAGGTGAACGGGCTGGACGGCACCGCTTTTCGCGATCTGACCCGTGCCGAGTTGGAGGGGCGGCGGCAGGTCATGTCGGTTGTCGAATTCCTCCGCAAACATGCCCCGGGCTTTCAAAACGCCCATGTTTCGGGCATGCCCGCCGTTGTCGGGGTGCGCGAGACCCGGCGAATCCGGGGTGTTGCGAGCCTGTCCCTTGGTGACTTGCTTGAGGGAAGAAAGTCGGAGACGGCGGTCGTGCGGGACGCCTCATTTCCGGTGGACATCCACAATCCCTCCGGCATCGGCCAGGCCATGGGGCTGCTTCCGGGCAACGATCCGAAGGTGATTCCCTACGACATCCCCTATGGTTGTCTTGTCCCCGAGCACGTCAACGGACTGCTGGTGGCGGGCCGGTGCATCAGCGGCAGCCATGAGGCGATGGCCTCCTACCGGGTGCAAGTGATTGCCATGGCGACCGGGATAGCCGCCGGCGCGGCGGCGGCGCTGGCGGCCCGGCGGAACACCGAGCCCCGCGGGGTAAATATCGGCGACTTGCAGGCGCTTGTTTTCAAGGCGTCTTCAGGCTGACTTCCGCGCCAAAATGAGGGCGGTGGGGCCATGTGTTTGAGCTGGAGCCGCGGTATGGCGTTGTTTGTCCGGAATTGGGTCCGGATTGGCATGTTTCAAGACGGACACCTTTGCCGGACACCATGCCCCCTCCGGTGGTATGGCGAAATGGTGTGCGGGACACGGGCCCGGAATGGGCCGGAAAATGCGAGGTGACCCATGCAAAGCGGATTGTTGCTTGCCGGACTCGTGATGCTCTGCGCGGCGCAGCAGGGCCCCCTGTGGCAAAGCCCGCCGCCCGAAGACCGGCTGTGGACACCGGTCCGCGACGGGGTGTACCTCCAGGAGTCCCCGGAAAACATCGTCACCGAAGACCCGGTGAGCACCGTGGCCGTGCTGAACGGCAGGGTATACACCGGCGGCGGGGGCGGCGTCAGCATCCTCGACGGCGGCGCGCTCAGGCCTGTGGAGGGGCAGTTTGGTGCAGTGGAGCGGCTCATGGCATGGGACGGGCATGTGTGGGCGGCGGGGCCGGGCGGCCTGTGGAAGGGCGACGGCACGGTTTGGACCCGCGTGTTGGACAGGCCGGTGGCCGGTCTGTGCCCCCACAACGACCGAATGGTTGCGGTATCGGGGACTTCCCTCTTTGAGATTGACGGGGACACTGCGGCATGCATCTCGGAGAAGGGCGCTCCGGGGGTGCTTGGGGTGGCCTCCTACGCCGGCGCGCTCTATGCGCACAACGGGAAGCGGGTGGGTGTCCTTGAGGACGGCGTCGTCAACTATGAGGGAATCGCGGACTGGGGCCACCTCCCCCACGGCTGCGCCGTGCGCGACCTGCTGGCGCTTGGAAGCCGCCTTTATGTCGCGGGGGACGAGGGGTTAAGCGTTCTGCGCGGCGCCACCTGGTACCAAATACGCGGCGAAGAGGGGCTTTGCGACGAGGACACGACATGCCTGGCGCGGGGCTTTGAAAACGACCTCTGGATTGGCACGACACGCGGCGCGGTCCGAAACGTCAACAGTCAATACCAGTTTTTCGGCCATCCGAGGTGGATTCCCCACGACAAGATCAACGGCATTGCCGCGGACGGCAGGACGGTCTACCTGGCAACGGACGGGGGGCTGGGGATCATCACCTACGAGCCCTACACCCTGGCCAAGAAGGCCGACTACTATGAACGCTGGCTGGAGGAATGGGGACAGAAGCGCCTGGGATTCATCCACGGGCTCTTTCTCATTGACGGCGAGTGGCTGCGCGAGGTGAGCGACAATGATGTGGGCTTCAGCAGCCACTACCTCGCCGCCAAATGCTTTCAGTACGCCGTGACCGGGGATCCAAAAGTCCGCGCCGAGGCGGTGGACATGATGAAGTCGGTGGCATGGAGCGGGGAAATCACGCCGATGGACGGATTCCCGGCGCGCTCCATCTATGCCGCGGGCGAAAAATGCCTCAAGGCGGACCATGGTTCGGGCGGCCTGCCCGCAGAATGGCATCCCACGCCCGACGGCCTGTGGGAGTGGAAGGGCGACACCTCCAGCGATGAAACAGACGCCCATGTGTATGAAACGTTCCTCTTCCTCAAACTTGTGGCCAACGATGAGGAGCGCGTGTGGGCCACCCGGCACCTGCACCGTCTCGTGTCGCACATCGCGGACAACGGGTTTGTGCTGCGCGATCTCGACGGCAAGCCGACCCGCTGGGCCCGGTGGGATCCCGAATACCTCCACACCCCCTACGGCTATTACGCCCGCGGCCTGAACGGGCTGGAGGTCTTCAACTACATGACCACCGCCCACCACCTCACGGGCGATCCCAAGTTCCTTGCGGCGAAGGAAACGCTGATCGGGTGGAACTACGCCCCGGACGTCCTCCGCCAGAAGCTCGCCTATCACCCCGGTGAAATCACCTATTTTGACGACCGTCTGGCGTTCTACGCCTATTACCCGCTCATCCAGTGCGAGACGGACCCGAAACTCATGGCGACCTGGCGTCGCAGCCTGGAAAGAAGCTGGGAAATCAAGCGCATTGAGGCGGTGCCCTGGTTCAATTTCATCTACGGCGCGCTTACCGGCAACGACAGCGAGGCGGAACGCGCCGTCGCCCACCTCCGGGAATGGCCCCTCGACCTGCGCCGCCACTCCTTCACCAACTCGCACCGGGACGACCTCCACACCCCCGACGGTTACCGGGCATACGCCGAGCGAGTCAAACCGCTCAGTCCGCGCGAGACCGGGCCGAACCGCTGGGACGGGGATTTCATGGAACTCGACGGCGGCAACGCCGGGCGCGCCGTCGCCGATCCCGGCGGCTGGCTGGACGCCTACTGGATGGGCCGGTACTACGGCTTCATCACACCGCCCGAAACGCAGGACGAGGCCCTCACCACCGTGCCCCGGCGAGGCCTCGCCCTGGGTGCAAAACCCTACGACGGCCCCCCCCGGCCCCGGCTCAGTTTTGAACCCCCCGCCGAATAAAAGCGTGGTGGAAATGAGGGTTCTCCACGCTGCCGGTTGAGGATGGCGGAACGCCCCTGTCGTCCGGGGAATTCGACTGCCGAATCGATCCGGCGGGCGGTTCCCCATGGCTCGAACTGCAACTCATGACCCGCGACACGCCAATAGTTGTTCCCGATCCGGAATTGTGAGCCAACCGCGCAGAAAAACGAAAAATACGGACGGAAAAATCCCCTGCACGGCTATTATGAGGAAAAGAAATGGTCGGGGCGACTGGATTTGAACCAGCGACCCCTTGACCCCCAGTCAAGTACGCTAACCGGGCTGCGCTACGCCCCGACGATTGGAACTGGCCAAACGTACAAGGGTCAAGGGACACAGTAAATATACCAAAAAATGGGCCGGATTACAAACTTTGCCCGGACGCCGCCCTCAGGGATCCCCAGTTTTGTAATAGGTGCATGAATAAAGGCCGAACATGC